>JAAHTG010000124.1_pt1 | contig 26360 bp, 45 predicted proteins | sample 6116081 | NCBI WGS metagenome assembly JAAHTG01 (sample SAMN13939989, study PRJNA603662) | sponge metagenome | isolation source: marine sponge | host: Mycale hentscheli | place: New Zealand | collected 2005 | reverse complement strand
ATGAATTTCTCCTTGTTTACTACTGTAGTATATAGTAAGACATATTACTTGTCAAGCCTTGATATACATTTATTTTAACCTCCATAAATAACAGTAGCATTTAACTGTGAGGGTGAAATGGAATGGAAATATTCGGACTAATTGCAGAGGTAGGGTTTCCAATCGTTGGCGCATTAGCGGCTGGCTACTTTGTGTTTTTAACATTAAAGTTTATACTAGCAGGTGTTACTGGAAGTGTCAATGGTTTAAAAGGTATTATTATGGGTTTAGACAACCGTGTTCAAACAATGAATCATGATGTCATACGTATTGATACTTTAATGAGTAATGCTCTAGGGTTGCGACCAGACGTGGATAGGATTGCACGGGCTGATGGCAAAAATGACGCAAGGAAAGACTAATGATGTGGAAAGACTTATTACTAATGAAATTCCAAAACGGATTTCGTATTCTTAAAGACAAAGACCCTGATGACAAATTTTTTGTTATTGATGACGTAGAACTAAAAATTGGCGATACATATCGTGTAGGACCTAACGGCTATTTTGAGTTAATCGGTGAACAATAATGATGTGGGTAGACTACACAATTAACCAAACTGGTGATAACTTTACTGTTGTCGGTGACACACCCACAGAAGTAATGGATAAAGGGTTATACAAACCAGGTGACATTTTTATTGTTAATGAAAATGGATGGCTTACTAAAATTGGCGAAGATAAGGACGATATAAACTAATGGAAACACCTGTGCCACTGGAGCAACAATCAACACTTGGATCTTTAATCAATGATTATGGGTTCCCGATTATTGCTGCAGTTGGTATGGGATATTTTATATTTTTTATCTGGAAGTGGGTTACTAAAGAGATTGATCCAGTGATTGGAGAAGCACAAGGTGTTCTTATTGGGCTAATTGATCGTATACGTATGTTAGATAACGATCTAATACGTCTTAACCAAAAACTAAATGTAGTATTAACATTAAAAGAACAACAAGAAATAAATGAGGATAAGATTGCTGAACTTCGTGAAATAATTAAAGAAGCCGGACTTAGCGAAGATGATAATGAAAAATTACACTCACTAGAAGATCTCAAAAAAATATATAAAGAAGAACAAAATAAATGACAGCACTAACATTCTTTTTTCTGCTAACAGTAAAACATGCTATAGCAGATCTATTCCTTCAAGCTGAACTTAATGATGCTAAACACGGAACAAAGACACAACTAACCAAACCTAGACTATGGATACATTGTTCGCACCATGCAGTGCTAACGTTTTTTGTAGCACTACTGCTAGTAGGTGTTGGCAAGGCCTTATGGCTTGCCTTACTAGATTTTGTGTTACATTTTATTATCGACTATACTAAACATTGGATAGCAGAACGTAATGGAGTTACACATAGAAATAAAAAGTATTGGAAGTATGCTACTATAGATCAAATAGCACATTATACCACTTACTTTATCCTGGTATTAGCCATGTAGCACCAAAGTATAAAAGGGTCAGCCAAACCAACCCTTTTATAAAGAAAAACATAAATGCTAGTATACCTAGTTTTTTAATCACGATCTTCCATCAATTTAACTGCGGCATCATAATCTTCTTGACTGATTAGACCCTCACGTAATAGTTTAGTTCTATTAACCATGTGTTTGGCTTGAACTTCTTCTTTTGATCCACCGAAATATGCTACAGCGTGTCCTTCTTCAATAAGAATATCTGTAACTTTTTTATCACCAACTTTAAAGTCACCAAGGATACGTCCAAACTTACCCTTCATGTCTTCGCCATGCTTGTCTTCTGTAGTAATAAGTTTGCCGCCGTCTTTCATAAGTTCTTTTAATCTTGCTTTAGCAGCTTCACCAAACAAGTCTTCTACTTTGTCTCTTGTGCGTGATTCTGGAGTATCAATACCCATTATTCTTACACGCTCATCTTTTAAACAAACACCAAACCCTAGATCAATATCTACGTCTACTGTATCGCCGTCGACTACTTTAATGACGACTACGTCATATTCATTATTCTGCATCATGTATCCTCTCACAAATAACTATAGTTTTATTTATTTAGAAGTTGCTATGAATACGCCATTCCAATCTTTAGGCAAGTCTTGTGTTTTCATATACTCACAGCGTTCAATCCACATGTCGTAGTAGCCTTCCATCTTGTGATCAAAATGAGTATACAGCATACGACACTTGTCAATAGCATCATCAAAACGTTGTGCTTGATAGTCTTCGTGCATTTGTTGATGTTTCTTTTGTGCTTTGCGCCAAGCAGGATATGGTTTATCTAACACTGTGTATATAGTAAGCCCTACACTTTTGCCTTTAACTTGTAAGTCATCTACTTTTAAGTAAAAGAAGTCTGACTTGGTTGTTTTGTAAGTTGCTTCGCCTACTAGTAAGGTACACCCGTACTCCTTACACTTTGATTCAATCCTTGCTGCTGTAGATACTGAGTCGCCAAGAACGTCATACGAATGTCTCCTTGTGCTACCCATTTCACCAAGGTACCCCAAACCAGTATTAATACCAGCACCCATACCCACTGGAGGGCGGTTATCTCGTTGTAATGTCTCATTAAATTTCTCCACTGCTTTTAACATATCTAGTCCACATTGTACAGCACTCTTAGGATGATCTGGATCATCTATAGGTGCGTTATGTATATGCATACTTGCATCACCAATATACTTTATTATCATACCATCACTATCAAGTACTGGTTGCGTAATTGCATCCATATAACTGTTCATAATTTTGGTAAGTCCTTGTACATCATCACCAAAACTCTCACCCAATGGTGTAAAGCCACGCAAGTCTGAGAACACAATACTTACATTACGCTTAGTGCCCAATTTAATAAGCTCTGGCGACTCCTGTAATAATCTAACCACTGTTGGTGATGCATAACCTTCGAATTGCTTTTTGATGGCTTGCTTTTGTAAGAACTCGTCGACGAACTTGATAATGTATCGTTTGAGTCCAACGAGCAAGATGAAAGTACTAATAATAGCACCATCGATAAGAATATTTTGTGTATTGAAGACATATATGCTCCCTCCTATAATACCACTTATAGACACTACAAAGAAGGCAAGTCCTACAAATGTCCAGCGAGAAAGTATAATTAACAATGCGCCGATTACAACTAGTGTTGCCAGTTCTGCCCACTGCTCTGCGTCTGGATGTCTACTAATATTTGATTCATTAAAAACTGTCCCTAACATGGCCGCTTGTACTTCATGTGGAAATACACTGCCTGCGGCGGTTGCTAGTGGCTGTGTAAGCCCTGCCGCTGTTGGTCCTACAAACACTATACCGCCAGCAAAGTCATCTGGTAAATCAACTGCACTTACGCTTTTACTGCGTTGGCTCCAGTCAATCCACACTTCGCCTGTTGGTGATGTTTGTATCACACCAAACTGTGGTATACGTAGCTTGTCTACACCTAATGGATTTAGTTTTATTTGAAAAGAAGGGTCACCTGCTAGTACTCGTAGTACTTCCATTGTTACATTAGGATATAATGTACCGCCGCTTTCTACTACTAGAGGTATACGTCTTGTTACGCCATCTACTTCTGGCCAACTGTTTGTTATTCCACTACCTACTGCGTTGAATTCAATATCTGGTATATTTGCGATGATTCCTGGAACACTAGGAATAGTATTAAGAAAGTCGCTGTTAACAATAGTAGCGCCTGGATTGACTGGTTCATTTTTGTTGTCCTCCGCACCTAACATAGTAACTATAACAGGTAATTGCTGCATTGTCAATCCTAATATAGCATCTTCGCCTGACCTGTCTTCTTCCGACATCAATACATTGAACACCACTAGTCCAGCGCCTCTGGCATATAGATCCTCTATAAGTTTACCATAATCACCTCTGGGCCACGGCCATTGTCCGTATGCCTCTAAACTTGGTTCGTCGATGTTCACTGTGTAAATGTTGTTTTCAACGGGTTGTTGATTTACAATAAGTGTGTCAAAGTATCTTAGTTTTATACTTTCTAAAAAAGGTGGATTGATACTATACACCCATGCTAATATTCCTAGTAGTAATACACTCCATAATGGTGAAAATAATATCTTTTTCATGACAGTTTCTTCTTAATCCACATATAGATTGTATATACTACTAGTAGATATACTGTTGCTATAGTTATATCAACAATGTGTTCACGCATATTATATATAAACTCAATGCCTGCTTGTACATCACCCATGCTATCACCGCCGGAGTTTTCAGTAATGTTTATTGTCTTACCTTCAAATCCGTCAAACGCTCCATCTTCAATAACAATGTCACATTCGATACAATCTTCTTCGCTGGTAGGAAATTCAACAGTTTGATTTATGTCTGCCATTATTTGTTTTTCCTCATTAGTTTTGCTTTTATGCTATCCATATCAGCATTTCTTTTTATACTGGTTTGATCGGCTTTTGATAGTAATACGGATTCTTGATTCCTGGTTTGAATTCCACTACTGGGCAATAATTTGGCCTGTTTATCTTCTTGATTGGCCGATGACGATGAATGTAAACTTTGTCTGACTTCGTTAATTCTTTGTCGGAATTCATTTTGTCTTCGTTCATAATATTTCTCAAACATTTTTTCATTTAAGCGTGAATCAACTAGCTGGTCAACATGTTCTTTTATAAAATTGTTAACCAGCCACTTAATCATACTGCTATTTATTTTAGAACTTCCAGTTAATGCCTGCTGTTAAAAAATTACTAGTATTGTCACCTGATATTGTACGTTCCGCATTAACTGAAAATTCTAGATTTTCATTTATTGCGTTATTAATTCCTGCACCAATACGTGTTACTGCTACATCACTAAAGTCTCTTGCAATACTTAATGACAGCATACCTGATTCAATGTTAGCACCAATTGTAGGATAACGATATGTTTCACTATTGCCTGCGTCTAGTAATCCTGCTTGAACATCACCAGTCTCAGCAAATCCTTCATAACTACTTCTACCAATGGTATATCCAGCAAATGGACGTACATTACCAGTTGATTTTTCAACAGTTAGTGTACCCCAATTATCAGTCATTGATGTTGAACCTAAAGCACTGAAGTCACCAATTGTTCTTGTATAAGACATATCTGTGCTTGCCATATTAACTGAGCCACGTACAGTTATATCTCTTTCATTAAGTGCTTTACTACCACCTAAACTTATTAAATTAGTATTCATTTTACCTGTACTATCTTCACCAGTTAAGTCAGTATTAATACGATTTAGTCCAAAACTTATCAAAGCACCTTCTGGTGTTGGAGTATTAATGCCAAGTCCAAATACATTTGATTCTGCTCTGTATCCATTTGCCATGTCATGTGATATACGTCCTGCACTAAATCCGTCTGCAACATCTAGTCCTTTATGCGGCTTTAATGCTAACATTTGATCCATTTGATCCATGCGTCCTACAAACGCACCTGGATCTGTTACTGTTACAACATCGTCTGCTCTACTTGCTGTAGTAACTGTTGCTGTGCCATCTGTAACTACTGTTGTATCGTCGCTCATTGTTTCTGTAGTTCTAACAAAACTTGTTGTAGTGATTGTCATTGGTGTTGTTACTGTTGTAGTTGTTTCACGGTCAATAGTTTGTACACCTTCTGCTACACTGCTATCGTGTGTTGTGTGTGCTGATGTAAGTACTGGCAATGATGTATTAACTGCTTCACTGCTACTTGTAATTGTTTCTGTACTTGTACTAACTACTGTAGGTTCCGCTGTACCATCTGCCGCATCAGTTGCTGAGCCAACATCTTCTAGTGTACCCCAACTACTAATGTCACCACCGCCACCTGCGCCTGCTGTAATAGCAGCATCTGCGGCATCAAACGCACTTGGTCCAAAGATGTATGCGTAACTTGCTGTAAGTATATCACCTGTGCCGACATCTGACCAGTTCCAACTTAAACCAATAGTGTTGTCGCCTGTGTTTGTATTTGATCCATCACCGTCTACTGCGTTTTCAGTATAACTATCTGCGTCTGTTGTCCATCCTGTAATACCAGCATCAACATTTGAGTCTGTTGAATAAAGTCCTAGAGCATAACGTGAGGATAATGCTTCACTGAACGCAACATTGGTATCTGGAATAACACCATAACCTAACACGTTGTCTGTGCTACTACTATCACCTGTAGCCGCTCTTGCGTCTGGATCAATAAAGCGTCCAAAGCTAAGTGTAGTAGCATCACTACCTGCTGTAATTTGTGTGCCAATTTCAATGTGTTCTGCTGTAGCACCTAAACTGTATGTGTTTTCAATTTCCCATCCACTGTGAGATGAGTTTGTGCCTGTCCAAGTTAATGTACCGTCACCATCAGTAAGTCCATCTGCGTCTGTCCATGGACCGTTGCCGTTGTTATTATTTTTGCTGTTAGTACCATCTATCTTAATAGCAAAGCCATCAAACGGTGATCCTGGTGTTAGATAGTCATAACTTGTGTTGAATGTGCCACTGCCTGTTGAATCATATAGTAGTCCTGGGCTTGTATTGCCGCCTGAACCTAATGTTCCACTTGTGCCGTTAACGCCGGCTTTTACATAATCGTTTTCTAGTACACCCATACCTGTGGCGGTTGTACTTATACTACTTGTATCTGCTAGAGCAGTCGTGCTTAATAGTGCAGCCAATAGGCTACTAATTACCAGTTTTTTCATGTGATGCTTTCCCTCTGCTAAAAATCTCTCTCAGTGATATTTATTTAGATTTTCCCAGATAAAACAGCGTATGTAAATGTTCCAATAGCCAATATTATTACTATTAACCATAGCCAGTCTTTAAGTTCCATATCATTATGATGATTCATTAGTATTGTGTCATATTTACAGTACAACCGTTTGCGTTTGTACAAATCTGTGTAAGGCTGTATGAGTTTAATCCTGTATCTTGCCAACCACTACCAAGCTGTTGAACATTGACAGTATTAGGGCCGCCTGCATTAGTTACGTCTATATTAGCAATGTTGTTCTTCGACCTTTGGTATACTGTTACATCATTATCATCACCAGTTACACTGATGTTTGCTTCGACATTGCCATAACTGTTACTATTGTGTTTTACTGTATTATCGTCACCGTCAATCTCAATGTTACTTTCTTTAACACCACCTTGACCGTTGCCATAAGTGGCGTTTACAAAGAAGTTCTCCACTTTGTTTCGGTCACCAATAATATCAATATTGGTTATATTTTCATTAGTATTATTTTGTCCAGTTGCGTGTGCTACAACAACTGTGTTATCATTACCAACCGTACTACTATTCACTATAGCATTGTCACTTGCGACACCATCTGCCCAGCCGTTGTGGACGCCGTCTTTATTTACACAATTTGTATCATTGTTGACAGCGCAATACTGAAAGTAGTTGTCCTCGCCTTGTTGAACAACTTCTAAAGTAAGATCATCACCGACTTGGTTAATATATATTTCGTTGGCCCAACTAGTAGTCGTTTTGATTAATAGTAATACTGTTAGCGCTGCCGTAGCCCATTTTGTATCCATAATTACTAAATGCTCCTTGTACTATATCCACATTATAACTGTGGCTTTGACTTAAACTTAAACTAAAGAAGTGCTGATCGCCTTCTCTTCTACGTAATATAAAATACGGATATTGTTCATCGTAAAATATATCTGTATCAGGATCTAGTCCAAAAAACTTTTCCTCAAAGAATTGTACGTTTTGACTGGTTAGCTCATCAAACCATTGTGCTAATATTTGAGCCATTTGTCTTGCTAGTGCATCATAAAACTCTTCGTCTAAGTATGTTGTATTATCCAAGTCTGTAACCCAAATATTTTTAATACCCTCAACTAGTGGATCACTATCTAGTTCGTCAAACTTTAAAAAATCAATATCTAATAAGTCAGTTCTAGGTGTTCGTTTGATTATTTCTTCTGTATAAGGAGATACCTTACGCAAAATTAACATTGAGGTAAGCATATTTTCAGGTAAGTCTAATAATACTGTTGGTCCTGGAATAGCACCACGATGTGGTACAACTGTAGTTTGAAATGCTTGATTCATTATTACAACACCAGCATCAGACTCTACTTCAATTTCTCCAATAACACATACTCCACTAATATCACAACTAGGTAATAACGTAACCATACTACCACCTATTTCATCTACGATCATCATAAAGTCTGTACCACGCACGTTAATTGTAGCACTTGGTGTGCGTATGTTGACTCGTTGTCTTGAGTTCTTTGCTATTTGTCCACTAGCATAACGCACTGCGCCCAGTGTTGCTTTCATACTCAATGCGCCAGTCTTTGTATTAGGATCGTATATAAATTCATCTATAGTCATACGACTATTTTCAGTGACATCTACTCTAGTATCATCTATAAAGTCTAAACGTAATCTGCCCTTGCCTGTTACAACATTGTCGTCCATTTGTAATCCAAGCCCTACTTCGCCTGTGTATGCTTCTTTGTCACGCTTAATTGTACTCGAGCCTTTAGATTCTGCAATCTCGCCAATAGGAAGCGCCCTGGCTATATCTGCATAAGCCAGGGCAAAGAATATTATACATATAAGTTTAATCGGATTGCGTAATATCAACTGTGTTTCCGTCCCCAGTTGAAGTAATATCTATCAAGTTATCATAGATACCACTTTGTGTAATGGTATATATACTTGCTCCGCCAGTAATATCTAATGTTACTGTATGTCCTAAACTATCTCCGTTTCCGTCAATATCTAAGTCAATTATGTTACCTGGTGAATTTGCTGTTAAAGTTGAATCTGTAGCACTGGTAATTGTTGTACCTGCTATAGCAGTATTTAAACTATTGTCTATTTCTACAGTAATATTAGCATCAGTGCCATCTAGATCCATATCAATTAAGTTACTGTCACCGTCAACTGTAAAATTAATCGTAGCATCACCGCCGTCAGCAGTTTCGCCAATCTTGAAATCAAAGTTGTTGAGATCGCCTGTTGTAGTGATATTTAATACTACAGTATCACAGTTGCCGCCGCCTGTTGTTGCTGTGCTATCACATAGTAAGTCAACGTTGTTACTGTCTCCAGTAAACACCCATGTACCTGTGTAGCTGTCACCAGCAATAATCGCATCAATGGTATTAGTGTCGCCAGTTTGCGTTATACTAAAAACCATGTTGTCGCCATAGAGACCAGCGTCAGTAGTACTGTCGCCAAATTCGTTGTCTTTGCCGTCTTGGGTGATGTCTAAATCTAAACTATCACCGATTTGTGTTATGTATATTTCATTTGCTACCGCAAATGTAGTGCCAAAAAATAGCGTTACTAGTAATGTGTTAATTAAAAATTTCATATAAGATCTCACTCTCTCGTATGTATTTATTAACTCCACTAGAATATTAAGTGGTTATATACTAAAGTTTAGGATTTTCCTATTTATACGTGTACTTAATGCCCTTGAATATGAGAGTCTTCTTGGAAATCCCACAGTCCTAACTCAACACCTTGACATATAAGTTCAATTACTGTAGCTTCAATAGCTTCTCTCACTGCATAATTAGTAGGCTCGTTTACACTATAACCTGTTTCAACCTCTAATACATCTGTTCCTAAATCTAAAAACTTAAATGCGCTAGCACCTTGTCTATAACTTGCTATTGATTTTTCTGCCGCCACACTTACTAGTACTCTGCCTGTACTAACACTTACTAAACGCATTGCTACAGTAACAGTATCTACTCTATAATCTGTTGAGGCACCAATACCTAAATACATAGCACCGTTACCGCCTGTGGTTACATTTGAATCATATCCAACAATACCACCTTCAATGAGTATTCCAGCAAACTTCATTGGTGCTAGTGGAGTTGCGTTATCTTTTTCATAATTTTCTCTAGTATTACGTATTAACTGACGCTCACGTATTATATTATCCATACCAGCACGTTCAACTACTTCAAACCAAGTGCCTTCACCTGCTTGCAATAGCGCATCTATTACCCAAACTTCAGCACCTTGTGTTACTGCACTTGATAGGTTAGCAACGTTTTCTGCTGGTTTGCGTTGTCCTGTCTTATCAGTAAAACTATATAATCCCACAGTCATAACAGGACCGTTTAATGGTTTAAGCTGATTAAGTTCTGTAACCAATGGATTTTCTTGTAGTATTGCCGGCTTGCTTAATATTTCAGGAACCTGTCCGTTAGTAGCACATCCGGTAAGTACAAACATTGCTAAAATTACTAAATATTTCAAAAGTTAAACTCCCCAGCACCCGGAATAGTAATTTCAGTATAACCATCTGGACCATCAATTACAAGTGTGATACTTCCATTTGTAGGATCTTTAGTCCATGTAATAGTAGCATCTTCTACTTCAGTTGTACCAGTATTGCTACAAGTTGGCTCATCTTCGCCGCCACATGCTGCAAACATGTTGTCAACCATTTGTTTGGATAGTGTAGCATAGATGCGTGATTCCAAGTTACGTATAAACTTGTTTAATACACTATTGTCTAGTTCACGCTCTAAACGATCAGCTTCACGTTGTGCTTCATCGTCAATATCTTTCTGTCTATTAAAAGATAGTTGCTCTAAACTTAACATATGCGCACTATATCCTTGTCCATTAAAGGCAGGTGATTTAAAGCTATGAACTAAGTCTGCGCCCACTGTAACAGTTGATAATAATATACCTATCCAAGAAAATACCAGTATTACTAGAATATTTTTTAATTTCATGTTAATTTTGCTCCAACAGTATTTAGTTAGTCATTAGTTCCACACCAAACACTATACCAATATTGTCATTTTCAGAACCTGGGCTTATAAAAACTCGAGTAACGTCATTATAATCGTATGTAACTCTAGCAGCAGGTCCAATTTTGTAATTATATCCTGTAGTTAATGTAAATTCAAAACCCCAATTATCTAACTCAGTACGATAACCACCATACCAAGAAAGACGTTCGATACTATTAATAAATGTACCAGCTATTACTGATTCATTTTCATATCGAATATGTGGATGTATTTCATTATATATGTCGTCAAAGCCTGCGTGTAAACTTAGACCAATACTTAATACTATTGCTTCCATTATCTCACCATTTAATTACGTATTATTTATTATCAGAACAGAAAATGCCCTAGTGTTTCCACTAGAGCATTTCTTAAATTTATTTTGTTATGTTACTTCTTATCGTAATGTTCTTATCAGTTACCTATCATTTTTTAGTTTATTAAGTTCTGGACCTGGCACTACTTGATCATCTTTATCAACGGCAAGAACACCCATCTTAAATAATGTATCAATAGCATTCTTTAATCCAGTTTGGTGGCCTTTCCAATGACCCATTCCGAAGAATATAATTCCAAACCCTACTGCTATTAGTCCTTGAATTGTTCCGATATCCATGCTTTGTCCTCTACAATTTGGTTACTATTATAATATAGTACTTATCACATCAATTGTCAAGTACTACTATATATATATAATTTCTATGCTTCTCTACGAATCCAGTCAACACCATTAAGTCCACACCAACGATAACCTTGGTCCCTTTTATAAACTTCATATGCTGTAAGAACAGTATAGTTTTCATCAAAGCCTTCATCTAATTTAGCGATCAGTTGATCAAATGTCCAACCATAAAAATCACAACGTTTATTTAAAACAGTCATTGCACCTTTAATCTGCATTATACTTCTCCTTCAAATTCTTCTACTTCACGACCTTCTGCGAACAACATTAATTCAACAGCTAACTCACGAGCTTGTTCACGTGTCAAATCTATGTGGTTAAAAAACCCATCTGACGTAGTAGGCTCTACAAAGCCACGTGCTTTCTTCTGTGTTATCTGTACACACTGCTTACGATCCTGTCCGCCCCAAAAACGTGTTTGAGTCAATTCAGTTGTTGAATCTAAATTTGGTACGTTGCGTAAATCTGTTGACATAATGTTTCTCTTTCTGTTTAACTTATACACTTAATATAGCACCAAAACGTCTTGATGTCAAGCAAAAACGCAGGAAAAGTTTCCTGCGTTTTCAATAAGTTATAATTTTTTTTTAGTTTTTAGAAACTAAATGATAGGCTTGCTGATGGAGTAAATTCTTCTGCATCCAAGTTATATACAGCACCTGCTGTTAAATCTGCACCGCCTAAGTTGTATGTATAATCACCACCGATATTTTGTAGTGTATCTGCATCTGTACCGTTAGCATATGCTGTGATACCGCCTGTTGTTACTACACCTTCGAAGCCAAATACTTCTGCATCCATATCGTAAGTTGCCGCACCACCTAGTGACGCTAAACCAAGATCAATACCACCAACTCCAGCACCTAGTACAGTAGTTTCACTGTTTAAGTTATAATCAGCTGCTGCTGTTAGAGCAATATCGCCTGCGCTAAATGTATAAGCACCTTGTACGTTACTTACGTCTGTGATATCTGTAGTCCAGTCTGTAAGACCAACTGCTACACTTACTGCACCGGTTGATACTTGTAGTGACTCAGCCATTGCTGGTGCTGTTAGTGTTTGCTCACCTTCTGCGCCTGGCATTACACCATTGTCATCACCAAATGACATTGCCATAGTACCTACTGTTGTGCCAACTGTCCAGTTGTCTAGTGTAACTGCATTACCGTCTGTTGCACTAAAGTCTAGGTCAACAGTTGCTAAACCACTTACGTCTACACCTAGGTCAAGACCCATTGTTCCGCCAATTTTGTCGTTTGCTGTTTCAGCAAAGTCTAGTGATACTTCACCTGAAATAACAGGTCCTGTAGTTGGTGCTGATGCTGTGTCTTCCGCATATGCAGCACATGCTGTACTAAATACAGCTACAATTGATAAGATTGTATTTTTCATAATTATAATTCTCTTTCGTAACTTAGGGCACCTTAGTGGTGCCCTTTTTTTTATTGTAAATTTTGTTATACTATTTACTTATCTAATTATAGCACAAAACACTAGGTTGTCAACTAATTAGATTATAAATGTTGTATATATGTTACATCAACCGCCTGGTGTAAATCCTTTGGGTTTGTACCATATTTTTTGATCGTGTATTCTACCGAGAAGTTCTTGTATCTCTCGCATCTCTTCGTGTAGTTGAGTTGATACATCACCTTGAGCAATGGATAATCCTCTACGGCCAGCCTTTGCTCTTAGTGCTGATTCAATAACTTCTATGTCTCTTATAGTAAGTTCAAAGTTTTTGTTTGGTTTCATAGTCCTAAACTCCACATCCATATTGGTATTACCACAACGTGTAAAAACACGCATAGGGCTAACATAAGAAAAACTATTTTTACGTTACCCCTATCGCCGTGCATTATAGGTCAGCTAACAATGCTTTTAGTTTTTTCTTTGACTTGCCTTTTACTTTGGCTTTTGAAATATCATTATCTCCATCACCCACAACTACAACGGCAATCATGCCCATTGATTTGTGTGGTGAACATTGATACAGATACACACCCGGTGTGTCAAATGTAATCGCAACTTCTTTATTAAGTTTTGATTTCTTTGGTGCTTTCCAACCATCTGGGCCAGCAATAAATTCTACATTGTGTCCTTTTGATGTTGGTACCCAAGTAATTGTATCGCCTACATCAATGCGTGTAATATCTTCACTGTACACCATTTTAGCGCCATCATCACGCTTGTTTAACATTTCAACTGTAGTGTCTACGGCTAGTGCCGGTGTTGATAGTAGACCCATGAGGGCTACTGCTGATAGTAATTTTTTCATCTTCATTCCTTAAAGTCCTAGTATTCCAAACAGGTTAAACCAACCCATCCATGTTCCAATAATAACTGGAGTGCCAATCATTATAAATGCTATAATTAAAAATGCCAAAATAGCACCTTTGGTATCCCCTGCTTCATTTGGGTTACTCATGTTCGCCACCTTCACCACGTAGTGTATAAAAGATCTGAGGCTTACGTTTAGCTGCTTCAAATGTTGCAACTGTTATGAATATCGCACCTAATAGCAACGTGTGTATTAATATGTTAGCACCCAAGTACATCCAAGTACCCGTCATACCAGTAAATACAATACACCACATCCATGCTAAGATTTGCATAACCAGATGTCGTACTCTCAAATCTTTAATGTTAGATAATGGATTCTTTTCATGATCCATTACTACATTCCACCAATCCATAATAAAACTTGTCATAATATTCTCCGTTTGTTTGTGTATATAATATATATAGCACACCAGAGCCTAAAAAGCAATGGCTCTGGTGTGCGTTAAATTGTGGCAGGTATATTATCGTTTGCCGTTTACAAAGTTGTAAAACTTGTCTGCCGCTTGTAGTACATCATCAGCACCAGGTACTGCTGGCATTGCGACTGTAGTTACAACTTCTCCTGTTTCAGCATCACGTTTTACCGTTTGCTCAAACGCTCCCCATTTGGCATGATAGTCTTGCCATACATTGTTTTGTGCCATCTCCAGTACTTTAGTACGGATCTCATAACCATTTTTGTTTGGCTTGATTGTTGGCATATTTGGGGGTGTTAGTTTACTGAATGCTTCAGTAAATTTTGCTGGATCTAATCCAGTGTTCTTATAGATCTCACTGAATTTTTCAGCCATATCTGTCATTTGTTTTGTATCAAACATTTTATTTTCCTTTTCTGTGTGTGTGTATGCTATACTATAGCGTATTATTTAGTGTGTGTCAAGTGCTTTGTGGCATAGTAAACAGTGCGTGAACGCCATCATCTGTTGGCTTACGAGCAAATGCGCACCATTTAATTACTTCTTGATCTGGATAATGTTCGTCACAGTATTCACGGAAACTTGTTCCTGTTGTGTATACATCATCTGCGATTAGCACAGGGTCTTCTGGATTGCCACTGGCATATTCATTTAGTGCTTCGCCTAAAGCACATCCACCACGTGGAATACCTTCAGCACGACTAAAAGGTGTAGTCTGATAATCCATAATCATACGTGCTAGTCCTTTCCACCACTCAGGGCGGATAGCATCGCACTCAATCTTCCAAGCTAGTGGAAGTCCTGCGTGACTTGTAAAGTCACCTACTTCAAATAAGTCTGCTCCGGTTCTAAATACCATTAGTTCTTTCTCCAATTCTTCAATATAATCTGCGGCTTGCCAAGCAAAATGTTCTGTGCATCGTGTTTTCCATTCTTCTCCAGCTTGGTTTCTTAATTTTACAACCCACTCACTTTTTTGTACTCTTGCTTTAATTTCTGGATAGTCTTTGTCAACAACATCATGTTCGTTTTCTTCTATTTCAAATCCATGTGTATTATGTTCCATTAGTATTTAACACCTGCGTAAAATGGTATACCACGGGATCTTACTTTATCTGATCCACCTAGTTTAGGCAGATCAATAACAGTTGCTACTGCTACTGTAAACGCATTTAATTCTTGTACTAAGTCCAATACGGCGCACATTGTGCCACCGGATGCCATTAAATCATCAATAATAAGACAACTGTCTCCTGCTTCAATACTATCTGCTTGTATTTGTAACTTATTTGATCCGTACTCTAAATCGTATTCTTTTTCAGCTACTTTACCCGGAAGTTTACCAGGTTTACGTGCTAGTACTAATGGTCCTCTTGTACGATGAGCAAACACACTAGCAAATATAAATCCACGAGCATCAATACCAATTATTTTATCTACAGGACAATATTTTAGTAGGTTACTGTATATAAAGTTATTTGCTTCTGCGTACCCGTCTTGTGATGCGCATAAACTTGCCACATCCTTGTAATCAATTCCATCAATTGGAAAGTCTTGGTAACTTGTTATATATTGTTTCATTTTAATAACTCTGTGCTAGGCGCCACATTAAATACTCTTTTGATTCAATAGGCGGATAATATGAACATTCGTGAGAACGTAAGTTCTTTACAATAGTTCCTGGTGTAGGATCAACAAAGTGTGGCATACTATAACGTTGTTGGTCTATATGTGTATTAACTACACGATGTTTAGTACTTTTAAAATAATCGTTAGTCCAACGCTGTAGTAGATCGCCAATATTACAAACAACGCCATCGTCCGCATAGGGTACTGGATGCCAAGTGCCATTAATGTCTTGAACTTCGAGTCCTGGTACATCGTTAATTTGCCAAAGTAAAGTAATAGTACCGTAGTCACTATGTTCTCCTATTCGCATTTGCTTGTCTTCAATTGGTCCATCGTAAGCTGGATAATGTATTACTCTGGTAGTATTAAACGGTTTTAGATGAGAATCTACAAGTGTGGTGCCGCTTTCTAAAATAGTATCAAACTTTTCTAATATCTTTAGTGTAAGTTTATCAGCAATATCTATACTTTGTAATGCTGTTGATTTAAATCCATTTAGTTCAGTAGGCCAAAGATCTTCTGGCATACGTGTATTGTTATAGTTAAAACTTTCTTTAATATCCTTGGGTGCTGTAGGGTCTACGTTTTCGTCGCCTACCATACTATAACCTAAGTTAGTATCTGCGTTATAAGGATAGCTTTGCTTTACATCCATTGGCAGTTCAAAGAACGCTTTCATTTGTTCTTGCCAGTTTTTCATATCGCCTTGCTCTACTGTATTTAGAGCATTTGTGAACACGGCGAAGCCTACTGTTGTGTAGGCTTCGTCAATGCGATCTAAAGCGTCTGATGCCTGTAAATCAATTACTGGAATCATTAACCAGGTACCTTAGATGTAATGCCTTCGACATAAAACATCATAGTGTCTAGTTGCTGTCTAGTTGCTACTTCACCTTCAGCAAGCCACGGTGTTCCGTCTTGCTTGTTAATTGGACCTGTAAATCCAAACAACTCGCCTGCGCTAATAGCATCTTTTACACGCTGTGCTTCTGCTTGTACATCAGCTGGCATGTTAGCAAACGGTGCCATTTGTACTGCGTCTTCGTTCATGTGTCCAAAGTAATCACCTGTTTCCCATGTACCGTCTAGCACTTGTCCTACTTTCCTAATATAGTAAGGACCCCAATTGTCAATAGTTGCTGTCAATTGTGCGTTAGGAGCAAACTTCATTTGATCACTTGCTTGACCAAATCCAAGTACACCAGCTTCTTCTGCCGCTTGTAATGGCGCAGGTGAATCAGTGTGTTGTGCTACAATGTCACAACCCTGTTGAATCATTGCTACTGCCGCATCTTTTTCTTTGCCTGGATCATACCATGTGTACACCCAAGTAATTTTTAGGTCTACATCTGGGTTCATTTTCTTTGCGCCTAGATAGAATGTGTTGATTTCACGCATAACTTCTGGAATTGGGAATGAAGCGATATAACAAATTGTATTTGTTTTTGTCATCATACCAGCAATAATACCTTGTACGTGTCTTGCTTGATATAGTTTCAAGCCATAGTTAGCAGCATTATCTGATTGCTTATAACCTGTAGCATGTTCAAACTTTACGTCTGGAAATTTCTTTGCTACAGACATCAGTGGATCCATATATCCAAATGATGTAGCAAAAATAATGTCATTGCCTTGTAGTGCTAGTTGTGTCATTACACGTTCAGCATCGGCACCTTCTGGTACACTTTCAACAAATGTAGTTTCTACTCTGTCACCAAATGCTTCTTCCACTTGCTGACGACCAATGTCATGACGATAAGTCCAACCGTGATCTCCTGTTGGGCCAACGTAAACGAAGGCCGCTTTTACTTTATCTTTAGGAGCATCTGCTTGTGCTGACACTGCTAAAGACCCCAACATTAATAATGCTGTGGTAAATATTTTTAATAATTTCATTAATAAGGTTTCCTTTTGTATTGGCTGTACTTTAACCTCTATGTTTCAGCCCGCATAGTGTAACGCTTCTGTTGCTAGGTGCGTTACAAACCCCCACTTACCTAATTAGGCAGCTAAAGCCATTTCTGGCGCATAATTATCATTTGCAATTATGTATGTTGACCAATAACGCAGTCATCCGGTAAACTCCACTTCACTACAACACCTGTCGATCCTAGTTCATCCCCATCATAAAAACACCTAATAGATGTGCTTATGGTGGAGATGTCCGGTACTGCCCCGGAGTCCAGTATGCGTTCACGTTGCTTCAACGTTTACAGTTTATTTATAACACAAGCATAATATTATGTCAATAACTTATTTTGACAAGAAAGACTAAATAGAAACAGTTTACGATATAACGATACGATTTTGTTGCTTCTGCGGCAAAATTTTTTTAGGTTGAAAAAAGGAAAAACAATGACACAACTCATAAACCCACAAAAATTTACAGACACAGTTGGCCTTTTAAGGTCATTTTTTTTGGACAAAGGCTTTTTAGAAGTACATACCCAAAACAGACTAAGCATACTTGCCGCATGTGAAGATCCATTTAATGTAGCAACATACAATTACGCAGACCAAGTTTGGCCATTACCGCAAACAGGCCAGATGTGGTTAGAACATGAATTATTAAGCAAGCCCGATAGTAAGGGCTTTTTTTGTGTGTCAACGAGTTATAGACAAGAACCAAATGCTATACCAGGTAGACACGATATTATCTTCCCGATGTTTGAGTTTGAGATGCCAGGCGATGTACACGACCTTAAAGCAATGGAAATCGAACTATGTGACTACTTGGGCTTTGATCCACTAACAGAAAAAACATACAGAGAATGGCAACAACATTGGGGTGTAAGTGCTGATGTTGAAATGGATGCCAATCACGAAAAAGGTATGGAAATGAATTTTGGTAGTTGTCTAATTACTGACTTCCCAGAACTAACATCACCTTTCTGGAATATGGCTAGGAACGATGATGGTAATACTGCTAAAAAGATGGACGTTATCTTAGGTGGTATGGAAACAATAGGCTCAGCAGAACGTAGTTGTGATGTTGACATGATGCGTGATACATTCCACAGTATCGTAGACGGAGATTACGCAGAGTTACTATACAAACTATTTGGTAAGGATAGAGTAGAAGCAGAACTAGAAGAGTTCCTCAAGTTTGACTTCTTCCAAAGAGTAGGTGGTGGCATTGGCATGACAAGAATGATTGCCGCAATGGATAAACTGCAAAGTTTAGACAAAGCCGCCTAAAAATTGATCTGGGGTGGTGAAATGGTAGACACGCACGACTGTTTATCGTGTGTTGCATTATGCGACGTGGACGTTCGAATCGTTCCCCCAGAGCCAATTACCACTTAGTGGCTAATGTCTTTTTAAGTTGTGTTTGGCTTCTTATTGCTTGTAAGCAAGATAGTATTCTATTTTGTTTTGCGTGTGGGAGTTGATAATGATTTTTTGTTTGCCAAGTTTTTGCTTTTTCAGTTTCTTTACTAAACTCTTTTAGTAGCAAGTTTTCCATAAATTTTAGTTCATCTTCAGTTAGATCTGCTATTCTATTAGCAACCATATTCTTTCTCCCATGCTTCGGCGAAACCTTCTTCATGAAGGTATATTTCGTTGTTACCCCAAAGTCTTTTAAAATATGAATGGTAGGTTTTTTCGACTTCTATGTCGCTCCAGGATTTATCAATAAGTTTACCTTTGATAATCCAATTTAATCTGTTAGCTTCTTTACGCAATTCTGGTGAACACATATGTATCTCCTTTTGCCACATTGTATTTACATACATATGTTATCGCTGGCGCTAACATGGTTATATATTTGGTACTTTTAAAATGTTATTAGTTAATTGGGCGGCACCTAGTTCTATACTACGTTCCCACTGATTACTTGGAAGTGTATTCCACATTAATTGATCAGTATAGTCCATTGACATCCAAGTGCCAATACCATTGGTACGACTGCCAAGTATTTCACTTTCCAGTTGTCCAGCACCCCATGAACTTCTACCAACAATTACTCTCCAGTATTCAGGAAACTGTCCAATATTCATGACATTAACAATGCTCTTGTCTTTTGTAATCGACAAAGTATCAGTAAGTTTTTTAGTACTAGGCAATTTTAAATCATTACTGTGAATAACTACAGCATTGTTTACATCAACAGGTCCACCAAAGTACAATGGTATGTCACGAGTAAGATTCATACCTTTACGTAAACGTTGTGTTATTTTATCATCCAATTGTTTATTGACTATCCAACCAGACGCACCATCGCCAGTGTGTTTGTTCATAAGAACAACACTACGATTAAATGTTCCAGTATTTACAGCTGGAATGCTAATTAAAAAATCACCTGCTAAGTTCATTTATATTCCATCTCAGTAATAATATCAGTACCTTCTTTATCATTTGCGATACTTAACGCCATTGCTTGTATATCGTCAATAATATTTTGACAGGCAACTTTATCATAATCTTTATATGATATTTCACTAAATTCATTACGTACACGATGTAATAGTATAGCTTTGTCTTTCATTACTTCAAGTCTTCTCAAAAGATCCTCAATAGAATGTTGCATATAGCCTCCGTATGTTAACTATATTTATAGCACTGATAGTTAATTAGTCAAGAAAAAAGCACCATGTGGTGCTTTACTCGGTTGAGATAAGGATTACTTGCCGCCTTTTTTCTTTTCGCCTTTTGGCTTTACATAACTGTGATCCGGATCTAACATTAGTAACTCGGATACATGTTGTTCTTGAACTCTGAAATCTCATTAGCTTTTTTATACATGCCTCTGTTTCTTAGTTCTCTAATTGCCATACAGTAACTTCTGTATTCCATTGCTTTCATAAATCTTTTTAACATTATTTGTTCTCCAACATTAAACGTTTTGCTTCTTCATGATAGCCTTCTCTCCAAAGTGCTTCTGCAGCTCTTGCTCTACCTGCTGATTCACCAAATGCCCATACGCCCATTGCGAATGTTACTAGTGACGCTTGTAGTACTTTACATAGTTTACAAGTAATACCCCAGGTATTTGATTTCATTGTTGCTACAGTCATTATACAGATCCTCTCAAGTTTTCGTTGACTTCTATGCCACGTACGATTGTTCTATCACCACGTGCTATGTTTTGAATGTCGCCACGGCAAATGCCAATGTCGTTTAATTCAAAGTTTGTTAACTTACTAAGTTCTCTAACTGTTTGCTTATACTCAGCTCTTTTTGCTTTTCGTATAGCATGAGTTTTTACTAGATCATTAAATCCGTCAATTGCGTCTTGTAGCCAGCTTGATGCTGTTAATACATAATGTGCCATTAGATATGTACTCCCATTTTAGGTGCTGATCCTGAATGGTCTATCATATATTGATAAGCATACTGCCAATCTTTTCCGTATTCTGTTTTTGCGTATGTGAGCATCTCTCTTTCGCGGTTCGTACGTGGAGCCGCATTTCCAAGTAAACTCACAAGACCGTTAAATGTTGCTGTGAACATGATGTTCTCCTGTGTCTATTCATAAAAAAAGTGTAAACACTATTATGTGTTCACACTTATATTTAACATAGATTTTAGTGATTTACTACTGCATTTTGCGTAGACTCGATATGCGCTTAACGCAACTGTGCGCTAGTGCGCAGCTTACACTACATCTTGGTAGTAGTAGACTCATACGTTTTATTAAACTGATTGTTTACACGGATAAACGTTGTACACTTGCTGAGTTGCTTTAGTGTATTAGCACCAACATATGTACATGTACTACGAACGCCGCCTAGTATATCTTGTACAGTTTTGGCAACCTCTCCACGATATGGAACAAGAACTTCACGACCTTCTGAACTGCGATAGTTCTTTAGACCGCCAAAGTGTTTAGTGTTTGCAGCATCACTACTCATACCGTAGAATTGTACAAACTGTTTTGCTTCTACAACTTCATCGCCATTATCGTAATGTATTTCACCTGTCTTATATGCTCTGTTGATTACTTCGCCGCCGCCTTCATCATGCCCAGCAAGCATACCACCAAGCATAACAAAATCTGCTCCACCTGCAAAGGCTTTAGCGACATCGCCAGGGCAAGTACACCCACCGTCAGCAATAATGTGACCCCCAAGTCCATGGGCGGCATCCGCACATTCGATAACCGCAGATAACTGCGGATATCCAACACCAGTTTGTATCCGAGTAGTGCAAACAGACCCGGGACCAATACCCACTTTAACAATATCTGCTCCATTTAAGATTAACTCCTGTGTTTGATCTGCGGTAACAACATTACCTGCTACGATTACTACTTTAGGAAAGCGGAATTTAAATTCTCCCACAAATTCCACAAAACGTTGACTATAGCCGTTTGCTACATCAATACAAACGTATTTTAAATTTTCTTTACACACCGTATAAACTTTTTCAAATTTGTCTAAGTCACGATCCTGGATACCAATACTCATAGCAACATAGTTACTACGCTCGGGTAAATCAGATGTAAAGTATTTGATTAAATCTTTTTCACTATATGTTTTAACTAGGCATGTAAAAATATGTCCTTCAGCAAGTTTGTCTGCCATTTCAAATGTACCAACACCATCCATGTTACTTGCCATAATTGGAACACCTTTCCAATCATATTCTCCAACCATAACGTCTTGGTCATTATAATTACGGAAAGTAAACTCACGTTCTAAATTTACTTCTTTGCGTGAGCCTAATGTGCTACGCTTGGGACGAATTAAGACATCACTGTAGTCCAACAGTACTTCATTTTCAATTCTCATATTATTCTTCTTCTACTTTAAGAGTTAATGGAAACCCAGCACTACGACTAACAGTTGTAGCTTCATGTGATTTCTGTTCAGCAACTTCATAATTAAAAATACCCGCAATACCTGAACCTGTGTTGTGTACTGCTAGGGTAATTTGATGGGCTTCAGCTTCTGATTTATTAAAAATACCAATAAGAATTTCTATAACAAAATCCATTGGCGTTAGGTCATCATTTAGTAAAATTACCTTATACTTTTTTGGATGGGCAAAAATCCATGATGTATCAATTTTAGACGCTAATTCTGTGCTCATTACTTTACCTAATTGTTATGTGGGGCGGCGTTAACCGCCCCTAGTGTTATAGTTTTATACTGCTGAAATTTCTATTTTCCTGGGTTTCTTTTCTTCTGGAATGATACGTTCAAGCTCTATATATAGCATGCCGTTCTCCATTCTCGCACCCTCTACCACTACATCATCAGCAAGTGTAAAACTGCGCTTGAATTTACGTTGCGCAATTCCACGATGTACCCAGCGTACTGATTCATTTGGTTCAACTTCCACTGGTTCATGTGTAATAGTTAATTCGCCATCTGCGACTTCAATATTTACATCCGCCAAATGTACACCAGCTAATGCCATTTCAATTTGGAAACGGTTATTCTCTTGTACAATGTTATATGGTGGGTATCCAGCATTTTGTGGATGTTCAGTGTACTTAAACATGTCGTTAAACATTCTTTCTAAGCCAACACTGTGTGGGGTAAGTTTATTCAAGTCAATCGTTGTTAGTCTATTCATCTTATATCTCCTTTATTAAGCAAGATGTATTTTATGGACCCATAATTGGCATCCACAGTTATTTATGTATCGAAGGGCTAACCATATGACCCTTCACGTGCTTATTTCGTAGCAACCCGTAGTTCTGTATATGTATTTCTTATCTTGCTCACTTGACGCTTTGGCGCATTGAGTGGCAGTTCTTATCATAATACTAATATAGTACATACGGTACTGATTGTCAAGCTATCTATTGGAATTTTTTTCTTGTTGTTTAAGCCAACGTTTACGAGCAGCCGCTTTGGCTTTCTTTTTCTTTAAACTAGGCTTCTCAAAATATTCACGGTCACGAAGCTCTTTAAGCAAGCCTTCGTTGTTTACCATTTTCTTTAGTTTACGTAGCGCACGAGCTATGTCGTTATTGTGTACATCTACTTGTAAACCTCTATTTTCTTTTTGTTCTCGTCTTCTTGGTTTTCTATTATCTCTATCCATTTTTTCCTCGTTTTAATATTCCTATTAGCCGATTACCATTTAAACTAGGATTTGAATCCCATTCAACTTGCTCAAGTGTATCTGCTACACGAGCAAGTATCTCAAATCCTACCTGTTTATTTGCGTTTTCTCGGCCTCTAAAACGCACCATTAGTTTAACTTTATTTCCTTTACTAAGGAACTTTTCAATATTTTTTAGTTTAGTGTCAAAATCATGATCACCAATATTAGGTTTAAACTGTATCTCTTTTACTTCAATGCGGCTTTCACGTTGCCGTTTGGCTAGTTCTTTTTCACGCCGCTTTTGTTCGTAGAGATATTTATTAGCATCTAAAATCTTAGCGACAGGAGGTTTAGCAGTTTCAGTTATTACTACTAAATCTAATCCTCTACTCTCAGCAATTTTTAGTGCTTTTGACTTATGCATAACTCCGAGTTGACCTTGATCATCAACTACTCTTAACTCACTATAACGTATTTGATCGTTAATAGGTGTTTTAGGTTCTGGTTTGCTAAATTTTTTCATTTGGTCCTATATACTGTTTGGTAATCATACTTTCTCCTTTATATGTATTCGTTTGATATCATCATCATGTATTCATCAGTATCACTATATACTGTATATCCTTTACGTATATTAAATAGTTTTAATATATCGGATTGACGATCTTCTTTACTAAAGTAAATTGTGTTAGATTCGTTTAGTATACTTGCTACTAATTCAGTTTGTGTAACATTGTCCAAATCTACAAAAACATTGTCACTAAGTCTCATTGCGCTAACTAGCCAGGCTATGTTATTATCATTAATTGGTCCATTAGCATTATAAATGACAACAGGTACACTCTTATACATTGCTTCAAGTACTCGTTCTATATCATCTAAAAATTTACTATTATTAGATAAAACTGTAACAACTGGACCGGCATCTAATAATTTCATGTCTGGCGGTGAAATATGGTATATACTATTTTCCCTCATTGGGGTTTATTCATCCTCTTTAAATGGTTTAGGTGGAGCCAACTTTCCATCGTAATCATCAGGCCATATAACAGTTCTTGCTTTACGTTCAGCAGGATTTAATTTACTTGTTGGTCTTGTATCAGTATACGGGTCATATGGCGTTTTGTCAACCTTTTTATTGTCTGGTTTTGGCTTAACAACTTTTGCTATAGGAGTCTTTACTGTCTTATTAGTAACTTCTTGTAACTCTGGTAGTATACTTTCCTGTTGTTCTTCCTTTTTAGGTTCAACTACAGGCTTAGGCTTTTTTACTGGAGGCGGAACTCTTGGGGGTAATCCACGTTCTGCTCTACGCCATTCAAATATATACTGTGCCGCAATGAGTAGCGCAACTGCCAGTGGATCAAATACGAATATAATAATAAGTATTACCCAACGTACAGCATCTTCTAGTGTAGTGCGATCAGCATCCTCGTATATAAACTCTGCCAAATACTTAACAGGTCCTACTTCTGCTTCTAGCTTTCTAGCTTCTGCTTGTAGCGCAAACTTTTTATTAGTAATACGATCAATATTATTGTTTGCTGTTTTAATTCTAGCTAACTGTACATCAGTTAATGTATCTAAATCTACATCATCACCTATCTGAATTTCAGCACGTAATCTTTCAATAACACTTTGTGACTGTGAAATCTCTGCTTCTGCTAGTTCACGTAATCTAGCCATCTCTGCTTGCGCATTTTCAATTTTACGATCTGGTGAGTTACGTAATTGTGTAATACTATCTTGTGCTAGTTTACGTTGGTCTCTAACAGCAGGTATATCTGTATCTAGTACTATGGTAATTTTTGATTGTATGTTATCACGCTGTGTTTGTAAACTACTTGAAGCATCATTTCTAATACGATCAATTGTATCTAATAGTCCTTGCTTACGTGCTTGTACACTTTCTGTTTGTGATCCTCGTAGCCCTGTAACTAAACCAGTTAAACGATTACGCTCTGAACTAATAACTAATTGTGCTTGTGATCTTAGGTCTGTCTCTTGTGATTGTAATTGTGTAATACGTGCTTGCTGTGCTGTTACCCAAGCATTCAACGCACGAGTTGTATTACTACCAAACAGTCCGTCACTAGTAACACCAATCACTGCTTGACCTTCTTGTATTTTAGCACGTTCTGTACTTTGTAGTTTATTTGTAGTAACAACAATAGATTCTTCAATTGCTATAATTTGTGATTTTAGTGTGTCAACTGCGCTATAGTCTGGTACTAGTTCACTAATACGAACTTCGTATGCTGCCGCTTGTGTGTCTAGTCTAGTAATATCATTATCAAGTTGTGTAATTTGATCTCTATAAGGCTGGATTTGTTCTTCTACACTTGCTACACTTGTATTAGATAACTGTGTTCTAAGCTCTGATACTAATCCATTTAATCTTACTATTTCTGTATCTAAACTAGCAATTTCATCTTCAAATACAGCAACTCTTTCATCAAGTGCTAGTTCAGCGGCACTAATAA
>JAAHTG010000311.1_pt2 | contig 26429 bp, 27 predicted proteins | sample 6116081 | NCBI WGS metagenome assembly JAAHTG01 (sample SAMN13939989, study PRJNA603662) | sponge metagenome | isolation source: marine sponge | host: Mycale hentscheli | place: New Zealand | collected 2005 | reverse complement strand
ATGGCAGTGGTATATAGCTGGAGATCCAAATATAAGTAAGTGAAGAGATATATACGGTAAAGTCCCTGAAATATGGAAACGTATGGCTGATAAACACGGTTATGTAAAATCTAACTACGGTCATCAATGGAAAAGTGAAGATCAACTTGAATATGTTATAGCAATGTTAAAGGCTAATCCTGAAACTAGACAAGCTACAATAAGTATATATGATGGTAAAGAAATAATTAATTATTCTAACGATACGCCATGTACTTACGCTGTACAGTTTACAATTGTCAATAACAGGCTCGATATGTGTGTTACGATGCGATCTAACGATCTTTGGTACGGTTTTTGTAATGATCAATATCAATTCTCTAAACTGCAAGAGATGGTCTCTAAACAGTTAGATATTGAGACTGGTGTTTACTATCACTTTGCACATAACATGCACTTATACAACGATAAGATATGACATACTGCATATACCACATACCAGGAAGAAAGATTGGCGTAACGAATAACCTGGAAGAAAGAGTTACCAATCAACAAGGCTACGGTTCTGATGAATATGAAATACTTGAAATGTCTGACGACATAAAGTACATATCCTTTAGAGAACACGAGTTACAAGAAGAGTACGGATATAAGGTTGATAGAAAACTTTATATGAATTTAAAACCAAAAACTATAGAATATATGAAAATGAAAATAAACGTAACAGAACAAACAACAACATTCCCTTGTCCAGTCAACAAGCTGAAAGGCCAACTGATGGATGCCGTGGGTATGGGATGGGACACAGAGCACGGTGCTTGTGTTATAACACCAGAATCAATTAACTGGATATTAAAAAATGCTAAAAAGTCTATGTACAACGATAACAGGTGCTATGTATATAACAAAGCTTTTTGTAGATGGTTTGACAATAACGATGCTTTTTTAGTGCAAGATCAATACAATGGTAAAACTAGAACAGGAGCTTTAGCACCAACAGGTGTTAGGTGCAAACAACCTGATTGTGAGCAAGAAAGCTTGTTTGATTGTATTAGACAATGGGCTTTAGAAAGAGGCTTGTACGATAAAGGCGATGTTAAAACACAAACGCTTAAGCTAATGGAAGAGGCTGGTGAGATATGTAAAGCTACATTAAAAGAAGACAAAGATGAAGTCATTGATGGTATTGGCGACTGTGTGGTTGTGCTTACAAACTTAGCTTATTTAAACGGTGTTACAATTGAAGACTGCATGCAAGCAGCTTATGATGTTATATCTAAAAGAACTGGAAAGATGGTTAACGGAACATTTAAAAAAGACTAATATGAGCGATAGAGAAATAATGGACGGTAAGAACGGTATTGTTGCTAGAGAGTCTTATGGCTTTCGCGATGAGGTTGTTAAAAATGTAGTCGATAAGTTTGTTGAAAGATCAGATGTTGGCTACGAAAAGTACGGTAGAACATTAAATGATGAGCGTAAGGGTAAGTACAAAGACTTAGCTGGTTATTTAAAAGATATACAAGAAGAACTTATGGATGCGATTCTGTATATACAAGCCGCAAGAGAAGAAATCGATGAAACGATTTAAAAGAAAACGAGGTCCTGTTGTAAGTAAAAAAGTCACATTTGACGGGATCAAGTTTGCGTCGGGTTTAGAACGACACATGTATCAAGCATTAAAGAAAGCTAAAATTCAATCTGACTACGAAGGTTGTACGTTTACTTTACAAGAAGGATTTATGTTTGAAGTTGAGAGCTATGAAAGACAGAGTAATGGAAAGGGTGATTTAGTAAATAGAGGTTGTAAGAAAATATTACCAATAAAATATACTCCAGATTTCATAGGTCATGACTTTATAATTGAATGTAAAGGTAGAGCTAACGAAAGCTTCCCACTAAGATGGAAAATGTTTAAAAAATATGTAAATCACAAGATGAAACATGTAACTTTATATAAACCTCAGAACCAAAAAGAATGTGACAAGGTGGTGGAATTAATATTAACTAAAAGAAAAGAACAATGAGAAATTTTGAAATAAGTCTTGGGTTTTACCCAGGGATATGTGTAGGTTTTAGAACATATAAAGAACAAACAAGAACTAACCACGTGTTATATATACCTTTTGTCGACCTATGTATTACACAGAACAATGGGTAGCAGCATAAATAAAAAAATACTTTCAGACTTAACAGTCCACATGAAGTATGCTAAGTACGTTCCAGAGTTAAACAGAAGAGAAACGTGGGAGGAACTAGTATCGAGAAATAAAGAGATGCATCACAAAAGGTATCCTAAACTAAAAAAACAAATAGATGAAGTATATGAGAGTGTGTATAGCAAAAAAGTGTTACCAAGTATGCGTAGTCTTCAGTTTGGTGGTAAACCGATTGAGATCTCGCCGAACAGATTATACAATTGCAGTTACTTACCTATTGATCATGTTGATAGCTTTAGCGAATGTATGTTTCTTTTATTATCTGGTTGTGGAGTTGGTTACTCCGTTCAAAGGCACCACATTAAAGAGCTTCCCCATGTAACAAAACCTTTTGAGGGCAGAACTAGAAGGTTTGTTATTGGGGATTCAATAGAAGGTTGGTCAGATGCAATTAAGGTATTAATTAAGTCTTACTTAGGCTCTAAGAGATCATCTAAGATAAAGTTTGATTATTCTGATATTAGACCAAAGGGCGCGAGACTTGTGACCTCAGGAGGAAAAGCTCCAGGTCCACAACCATTAAAAGAATGTTTAGTAAAAATAAAAGGTTTATTAGATGATAAAAAAGATGGTGGAACGCTTACGACGCTCGAAGTCCACGATATTATATGTCATATTGCCGATGCCGTTTTGGCCGGTGGTATACGTAGGGCAGCGCTTATATCGTTATTTTCAGCGTACGACGAAGAAATGATTTCTTGTAAATCAGGTAATTGGTGGGAGACAAACCCACAGAGAGGTAGAGCTAACAACTCTGCCGTGTTAATGAGGCATAAAATAACAAAAGAGTTTTTTATGGGATTATGGAAGCGTATAGAATTATCAGGTGCTGGTGAACCTGGTATATACTTTAATCACGATAAAGATTGGGGGACTAACCCATGTTGTGAGATAGCTTTGAGACCATATCAATTTTGTAATTTGTGCGAAGTAAATGTTAGCGATGTTGTTGATCAAGAAGATCTAAATGCTAGGGTAAAAGCAGCTACATTTATAGGGACGTTACAAGCTGGATATACTGAGTTTCATTATTTAAGAGAAATTTGGCAAGAGACAACTGAAAGAGATGCTCTTATAGGTATATCTATGACTGGTATAGCTTCAAAAAAGGTGTTGAAGTTAGATATGAAGAAAGCTGCTGATGTAGTCAAGCGTGAAAATTCTAGAGTTGCGAAGCTTATAGGGATAAACAAAGCCGCGCGTACAACCTGTGTTAAACCTGCAGGTACTACATCTCTTGTTTTAGGCACTTCATCCGGTATACACGCTTGGCACAACGATTATTACATACGTAGACTGAGAGTTGGTAAAAACGAGTCTATATATAACTACTTGGTGTCAAACCACCCTGAGTTAGTTAAAGACGAGTATTTTAGGCCTCACGATACTGCTGTAATAGAAATACCACAATCATCACCAAGAGGTTCTATATTAAGAACTGAGTCTGCTTTTGACTTGCTTAAAAGAGTTAAACAAGTTGCTACTGAGTGGGTGAAACCAGGTCACAGAAAAGGATCTAACACTCACAATGTTTCTGCAACAATAAGTTTAAAAGAAGATGAGTGGGAAAAAGCTGGAAAATGGATGTGGGATAACAGAGAACATTACAACGGTCTATCTGTTTTACCTTACAACGGAGGTACTTATACCCAAGCTCCTTTTGAAGATATATCTAAAGAAGAATATAACACTATGTTAGAGTCTTTAAACGATATAAACTTAGAGAATGTAAGAGAAGAGACCGATGAAACAGATTTATCAGGTGAATTAGCTTGTGCCGGTGGATCTTGTGAAATTACAAGCTTATAACTTAAATTTAATTAAATGAATGTACTAACGAATTACAACAAAATGCTAAAGTCCTTAGAAGATGGCTTAGGTGATCTAGAAAAGTTTAACAGTGGAAACAAATCTGCTGGAACTAGAATAAGGAAAAATATGCAAGAAGTAAAAACCCTGGCTCAAGAAGTCAGGGTCGGTGTGCAGCAAGTTAAAAATGCTGAATTAGTATAAATTATTAAAGGGAGCTTAACGGCTCCCTTTTTTATATTGACATCATAAAGATGGTGATCATAAGCGCTATATATATAATAGGGCTAATATCGGTTTTGTGTGTATCCATATACTTATTATCACAACTACAACAAAAGTATTAATAGATAGCATGTTAAGTAATTGTTAACATTTCCAGTTTCTTCTAGCTATATCGTTAGGACAATCACCATTTTTATCTGGATCTTTACATTTTTTTATACCAGCAGATCTAGCGCAATAAGAATCTTTACGAGGCCCCCCTTCTGGTTGTGGCCCTTGAACGTTACCACCTGTTTTATTGTTATATGTTTTTCTTTCAGAAGCACTCATACCTGCCGTGTGAGGTTTAGTTCTTTTAGCGGGTGACGCATACTTACCAGGTGAATGAGACGCACAACCTGATTGTGCAGGTGAGTCTATCTTAACACAATCATTAACAGTTTTACCTGTTCCACTTGGTGATTTTTTTGTACCAACCTTTTTATATCCTTTCCAGCAAGAAGAATTAGAAGAATCAGCGCCCTTAAACTGTGCTGGTGATGCCACTGCGTGAGTGGAAAATCCTTTCATTTTATATCCCATATTTTTTGTTATTTATTTACAGCTTCTGTTATTTCGTCTAACTTTTCGATTATTTTTTTTAACACCTTTACTACCTCGGTATAATCACCCTCTACCATACTAACTTCTATGTCAGCTGATATATCGGTTAGCTCTTGAGTCATTGTTTTTATATCTGACATTGTTATATTTTTGTTCTTAATACTATCGTCATACTAGTTGCAATTACTTGAGAATGTGTATCACAAAATACAGAAGGTATTATAATTGATCCTGCTGCTACTTCATAGGTTCCTCTAGTCATATCATGACACATCATTACCTTTGAAGTGTTTACATTACTACTTGAGAAATTTTCATCTGTTCCCGAGTGAGCACTACTTATAGATCTATACTTTAAAAATGCTGTCATAGAGGTGGAATCACCCCAATTAACACCTGATTCAGGTATTACAAATATTGCATTTCCTACATGATAAGGTCCATTAGAGCCTGATCTATTTGTGGCATAAAATCCTACTATTTCACTTGTTTGAGGAACAACTATTTGGTTAGTTGCTAAATAAGTACTTACACCTAATTGAGAGCAATTACCATCAGTAGCTAAATCTATAGTGTCATTAGTAATAGCTAATGAACTTCCCCCCATATTATATTTTGTCCAAGAGTGATTTGAAATACCATTACCACTAGTAAATATATAATAAGGTCCTCCACTATTATTATTTGCCGCCGATACAGATCCAAAAAAAGAAATGTACTGATAAGAATATCTAGCATCAACATAAGCTTTAATTGATTCAGCTGATGCGACGTTGGTAGCTGAAGCCCCTGACATAGTGTCTGAATCTATAAGTGTCGGGTTTACCAGTGTAGATATGCTTGTTAACCCCGTACCACCATTACTAACGCCTAAAACCGACGTACCTACTCCAATGCTCAAAGCATTAGCGCTTCCATCAAAACCATCCTCATTAGCTTCTGCTAAATCAACTTTAAGATCTCTTTGCGTTGCTAATTTTGTAGCTGTTGCGGCGTTACCCGTTGTGCTTTGGTTTAACGTGGGTATATTGCCAGCGGCTATGTCTGCTCCTAAATAATTAACAGACCAATCAATGTGTTCGTTTGCAACAAAACCTGCTAACAAATCGTGATTAATTTCATCATCAATAGCAGTTACCGTAAAAACATTACCAACATTGGTAACACCAGCACCATTTACGCCTAATATTTTGAATAAAATATCACCACTAGTAACATAATAACCGTCACCACCACCACTATCAGATTCTAAAGTGAAGCTAGTAATATCACTAAGGCTAGTGTTGTCGCCAAGTAAACCTATATACTTCATTATCTTCTAAAAGTAAATGTTAGTTGCCCGTCTGAATCTCCAGATGTAGCAAATAAAGAGTATTTTTCTCCGTCGTAAGATATTTCGTTTTCATCTAACACTAAAGTAGTTTTAGCTGGTATACTTATTTGATCTAATAACTTAGCGTATACGCTTGTTGAAATATCAAGAAGCTCTAAAGTACAAGCCACGGCGTCTGTACCATCTATATTTGTAATCATTAAAGATTTCCAAGAACTATTATCATTTGTGTTTAATCTAGTTTTCGTGTTATTAGCTAAAGTTTGTATAAGAGTACTACTAACACCAGTAACAATTTCTACACCTCTTATATTTGTATTTACAAAAGAATTATTATCTACATCAGCTATAACTAAAACAGAATCATTGCTATTTCTAATAGAATTAAATATAGACTGCGCAACAGCGCCGTGAAAACCTCTTTTAACCTGCAATCGAACTGTAGTTTTTTTATCATCACTGAAGTATAAAGTTAATATATCTAAACCGGTTAAATCTATTTTATCTAAATATTTAGAATTTAATATAGCGTACTCGTTTACAGGCGTGCCACTTAAATTTACATAATCGACTATTTTTCCAGTTGTAAATAATAAAAACTTATCCATTTTATATAACTTTATATTTTGTTCTACCGTTTTCTTTATAAGCCTTCAAACATCTATTTCTATTTTTTTCTTTAGAAACATAGCTTACGTGAACCCAGTTAGGGTTTTCGTCGTCTCCAAACTCCCATATCATCTGATCAAAATCTAAGTGATTTTTAATCCAATAATACATGTCAGCATTTGACACAACTCCAAACGTGTCATCTATATCTATAGCTTGACCTTTACAGTGTTGAGATGATGTTGATCCTCCTATAGCGGTGTTTAGCTCTGGTGATCTATAAAAACTATTAATTTTTATTGGTCCACCAACCCACTCTCTAAGTGGTTCAAACACTTCTTTAGCTATTATCTCCATAAAATGAAGATGATCATCAGTTGGAGTGTTGTCAATACCTCGGCGAATAGCTGTGTTACTGTATACGCCTTCCTTATCGGAAATATGCTTGCTAATCATTAGCTTATAACCATATAGTCTACAACTGTTTCTGTAGCTACACTTGGAGTGATAGTAATATCTACACCACCATCCCAAGGAAAATACATCCAGTCTCCACCATATAATCTTCCAATAGGCTCTGCTGCTGTACCACCATCTGCTGCGTTATTACCAAGAGCTATTGTCACGTACTCGGTAGAGCTTGAGCCAGAGTTACAAATATAAACTTTATTTGAACCCGCTGAAAAACTCGCTGCTGAAACTAAATCTACATGTGTTACTGCTGTGAATGTTTTTCTAGCTAAACCAGTTGATGTGTCTAAACCTTTAGAGCTACCAGCTTTAGTTAAAGTACTTGTTTTTGTTAAATTTATTGTTGAGTCTGAAATATCACTTGATAATGAGACCGCTGCTGTTACTGTTGCCATATCTTAATTATTTTTTTATTATTCGTAAAATACTGCCCATTCGATAGGCATTTTAGTTGCTACGCTAGGAGATATATCGATATCGTTAGCGTCATCGTGTTGCTCGTAAGGTATAACCATCCAGTCACCCGCGTATAATTTACCCATTGCAGCTGGTCCAATGTTAACCTGTAAAAATTCAGTTTCATCTGTAGATAAATTTGCAATATAAACCTTAGCCGCTACATTTGTACCGTAGTCAGTTCCGTTTATAAGCAGTTGATCCGCAGAAGCGTCAGTATAAATCACATGATTTACACCTGTAGTTTGTTCTAGAGCAGTTGTGCTCCCAGCTTTATTGAAAGTAGCTGTCTTTGTAATTGATAACGCGTCTCCTGTAAGATCGGCGCTATTAATCGTAATTGTTGCTGTTGTTGCCATTTGTTATTGTTTATTATTGATTAATTATTATGCGTCCGTTCCAAACACCATCCACTCAACTAGAGTAGGATTTGTTTCCGCGTATGCTTTTAAAGTTAGACCAGCGTTTAAAGGTAAAAATGCCCAATCACCTCCAGCTAGTTTTAGTATTACGGGGTCTCCGGATGTAGTGTCGTCATACACAAATATGTAATCACCTGGAGTTGCATCCGTGTTTTTAACATATAAGTATGCTGGAGCCGCAAAATCTGAAGCCGTGTATAATGTTGTAGCTGTGCCTCCTACCGCCGTCGCTACTACTTTTGTTCTAGCTAAACCAGTTGTAGCCATGTCCGTGACCGTTACGGTAGTGCTGTCTGCTAGCGATAGCGCGTCAGTGATTAAGTCACCCGCCGCACTAGTTAATTTTATTTCTGCTGTTACTGTTGCCATGTTTTAATTTTTAAATGTATAATACTTCTATTTTTAATAAATGTGTTCCTGTGATATCACTTAATGCGTCAAACGTTGTGTCTGTTGTACCTGTACCTAATGTTTTGTATCTTATTTGAACCTTGTTAGTACTGTCATTAAATGCTCCTTGTGGAAATGGTCCTATAAAAACACTATTTGCACCGCTACTACCTGGTGATGCAACAGAGTTATATATATTTCCTTTTTCTAAAGAACCGTACAAAGGGTGTTGAACACTAGTCTTTTGAACTGTTACTTTTATAGAGTAAGCAGAAGACCCGTGGGTATTTTGAATTCTAATAAACTCTTGCCCAGTGTTTACAAACTCATCTCCCCCAGATCCACTAGAACAAGCTGCTATAGAACTAGCTGTCCCTGACTCTGTTATTTTAACCGGCGTAAGTACTCCCATGTTATTCTTTTATTATTTTTTTATTAATTATCTTATTGTCGTATGATATCTGCATGTTGTACATCCCAGGACTCAATATCGTGACATCTAAGACATTTATATTTTGTTTTGATATAATCATATCCCCGATGATATTGTAAACAATTACATCAACATTTTGATTTATGTAAATATTCCCTTTAGTAGGGTTAGGATATATGTTTAACGCGTTTTCTTTTATTCTAGCTGGAACAGGTCCAACCCAGCTTCCTTGACAATAGTCATAGGTTGCTTGGCATATATTATCCCAATCGTTATCACAGCAGTAAGCGTCTACATCTATAACCCAAGCATAGCACTCGTCGTTGAGCCAGTAAGGATTGCCTGCACCGTCAATACAATTAGCGTTATATAAACAAGATACAGTATCACTAACGTTAGCAGTTGGTTCGTAGTTATGCGCTCCTGGATCCATGCAACCCACAATGATTTCGATACAAGAACCGTTATCCGTGTTAGCAAGTGGATTAAAGTTAAGAGCCAAACTATCCATACACCCATAAATATAAGCAATGCAACTAAAATCCTCCGAGTTGGCCTCTGAGTTATAGTTAAACATAGAAGGATCCGTGCAGCCATATATAAAAGGTATACAAGTATTATTGTCACTATTTGCTAAGGGATTAAAATTAAACATTGTTGAATCCATACAACCATATATAAACTCAACACAACTACCATCATCTGTGTTAGCTAAAGAGTCGTAGTTAAAAGCTATGTTACTCATACAACCATAAATAATTTGTATACAAGTATCTGGCGTGTTTGCGTTAGAGTTGTAATTAAAAGCAAAAGCATCCATACAACCCATTACAACCGGTAAACAACCACCATTGTCAACGTTTGCTGTAGAGTCATAGTTAAAAGCAATACTATCCATACAACCAAACATAGCTAAAACCAAACAACTGTCTTGAACATGGTAATCTCTAAAAATATTATTTGTAGTATCCACGTGATAATCTAAGTATGCTGGACTAGTACAACCAGGTAGATAGTAACAAGACGTGTCTGACGTGTTAGCTACTGCGTTATAGTTTACGGCTAAAGAATCTAAACAACCATTTATATATGGTTGGCAACCGTCACCGCAATAAGCAAAACCAGGATAAGCAACAAAAGCGTCTAACTGAGTTGGTGGTACGCCTACAACAGTGTTACCTATTGAGTTTATTATTTCAAAACCACATTCTATAGTAGTTCCGCTAGCTTGTTGTACAACAAAAAACTCTACTTCAAAAGGTTCTGGCGCATCAAGAATTATATCAAAATATTGCTCTGGACCAAGTGAATCCATTTGAAACTGATAAGCCGTGTCTCCTTGTCTTATCTCTAAGTAAGAGCCTATCCAAGCATTACCTAGTAAATCTTTTAATATCAAAGTATAATTACAACTATCAATAAAATCTAAATGATTAGCTAAAGAATCATAATTGAACATTGTACTATCTGTCCATCCATATATTTTTAAGGTAGCACAACTACCGTCGTCTGCTGCGGTTGCTGGGTCGAACTCTAAATAATCTTCGTCCATGCAGCCTGGAATTGGTGGAGGTGGTATACATGTATCAGACATCAACATGTGAGCGGAATCTGTCCCAAAGTTAGGCACATCGCCATAAACCAAAGTATCTCCGCATTGAATAACATAATACGAACCATCGTTTCCTCCCCAAAGCGAACCCTCTAAACCATCACCATATTGATCATGTATGGTAAATACAAATTGTCCAGGTGGTAAGCAATTAAAAATCATCTGTGGTTGATAGTTAGGTACACTATCATAAGGACCACCAGACAAAACAGTGTCACCGTTTATGCTTGTTATATCCCAAGTTGTTTCGCTAGGATATTGATCTAAGTTTATGTTTATTAATATAGGTGTACAAGGACCAGGTCCCTGTGCAAATAGTAAAAACGGTAAAAGTGTTAAAAGTAATATTTTTTTCATTAAAAATCGCTCATTAATAGTTCGTCAATTGTATTTTGCATTTCTTTTCTAGTGGCTTTCATACTAAAAGATATATCGGCTTGATACCTTTCCATCTCTTCACCATCTTTAAATATAACAACGGTTGGCACAACAACTATCTTGTGTTTAGTTTGTAGTTTAGGTGACTTAGCTATATCTACATAAACTATATCGCAGTCAGTTAAATCTCCTATAAACTTAACTTTGTTAGGGCTGTTCCACTCAGCGTTAAAATGTGTGACAACAACCTGACCGTATGTTAAGCTTGTAAATAACATTAAAATTAATAATTTCATTTTATCTTAATTTATCGATCTTATCTTCCATACGTCTAAGATCTTGTTTAATTTCATCCACAGCTTTTTCTGTGTTTTCTATTGAAAGCCTAATATTCTTGTCTTTCATATCGAACTCCATACGGCTAACATCTGGAGGTAGTGGAGTTGGTAGCTCTTTTGCCTCAGCTATATCAGCTTGCAGGGCAAACCACATACCTATTATAGTAGCCATAGCAAAACCTATAGCTATTAGAGTTTTAACACTAACATTGAAACCCGTGTCTTCGTTTAATTCTTTTGCCATCTTATTCCATTTTATCTTCAGGTTCTCTAGTCATCATGTTGCCTAAATTTTTATTTGATCTTGGACCAAATCCAGTTTTTTTAGCGGGCATGTATTGTCCTCTATCTAAATCAACGTTCTTGTCATTAGATCTAAGATCTTTTAACTTGCTTCCGCCAACGCGAGCTTTCATTTCTTTTTTAGGTATGTCTTTTACCTTTCTATATTCGTCAGTACCTTCGTAAGTAGGTTCTGGTCTATCTTTTTTGTCTGTTAAGACAAAAGCTTTTAATGGTGCGTTTCTCATTCTCATATTTAAAATATTACGTAGTTAATTCCTAGTTTAAAGTCATACCATTCCCTGTTCCAATACTTGTTATACTTTCCCTCAGCAAACATACCTAAATGCTTGTTAATTTTGTATCCTAGTATCAAACCACCAGAGTAATCATACCACTGTTTGTTGTTATTGTATTTGTGGTAAGAAAACTCGTTACCATCATCATAATGGTAAGGTAGAATATTACCCCAAGAGTGTACCCAAAACTTTTTAGTGTAATGGTAAAAGTCATAACCTACAACAAGTGAGTGGCTTAGCTTAGACGGTATTTCGTTTCTTTTCTTTTCTGTATAATCTCTAAGTACTTTAGGTATAACAATTTGCTCCCAAACATCAGGTGATGTGGCAACAATTGTTCCATTAGGATTATAATACTCAGAGTTATAAACATCTATGTTGTATCCCTCTTGTATAGCTAGATAAGTGTAGTGTATGTCACCGTTATCTAATAACCATTCATCAAGAGGGTTGTAACCATAAGGCTCAGCTATTCTTTGAGCAGCGCCAATGTTTACAGAAAATTTTCTACTAAACTTGTATCTATACCTTTGAGATGATTCAAAATATTTTACATCTGCAAAGCCATCTTCTAAATACTCAGCTTTAGCTATCCATTTATCAGCAACATATCTTAAAAAGTAATTTTTGTTGTTGTAATCAACACCTCTTTGTCTTTGCTGCTCTATTTCAAATAAAAACTCTAAACCAGATACCTTACCTATGGTAGCAGCATCAGAAAAAGATTTTTCAGTTCCATCGTAAAAGGTTTGTGCTCTGTTCTCGTAACCAAATCTAGCTATTTTACGTATACCTATAGCTAGGTTGTAATCGTAAGGGGTTTGTAAAGTTGACGTTTGCAAGCCATTAGAAACAGAGTATACATCAACGTCAGAAACAGACGTGTTACCAGTCATAGCTGTATAAAACGTAGAGTACTTAAAAGTTTTCTTACAAAACTCATCAAATTTACCTTGTCCAGAGGCACAATGAGATATAAGTAAGAATAGTATAATTAATTTTTTCATCATATATGTAAAATCACTTGTTTTAGCGAATATTTAATCATGGTAGTAGCAATATCCACTAGCGGAAGACGTTTTCATACCACAACGCTTGCCATTTGTTCTTTTTCCTTTGCATTGTGTCTGTTCACCAGTAGTGTTTTGCTTAACTTTTTCATGTACAGTGCAAAAACCTCCATTTACAGCCTTGCTTTTACAACGTTTACCACTTTTACTTACACCAGCACACAAACCGTCTTCTTTACCTTTCTTTTTATTTTCTTCAACAACAGCTTTAATTTCAGCTTCTTTTTCTTTTTTCTTTTCAGCTTTTTTAATCTTAGTCTTTTCTTTTCTTATCGCGGTTTTCTTTTCTTTTACAACCTCTTTAGCATCTTGAACAGACTGAGGTCTGTCAACACCGACATCCCAACGATTCCAACCACCCAACAAAGCTACTCGTTGCCAAGCCTGAGTGTTACTATCTAAAGCCGCTCTAACATTACTAACCTTGTTGTAAAGTCTAGCCATAGGTACGTTTGTCGTTGCCTCAACAGTATTACTAACAGCGCTCCAAACTGGGTTTTCAAGATTAAACTTGCTCATCTCATTAACAACGTCTTTGTTATAGTCCATTGTTTTTTGAGCTCCAACTAACTTTCTAGCTTTAATACCTATTGGAGGAGATATGTTCAGTGCTTCTAACAAAACAGGACTACTATCTTTACCCCAAGTTTTACCTTGTTGCTCTTGATATTTTATTACCATGTTTTTAACAGTAGAAACCACAGCACCACCAACACCAGAACCTCTTAGTATACCATCAATCATACTATTTGCTATTCTATCTTTCTTTTTAGTAAAAAACTCCTCGTCTTTCTCGTCGTCATCAAACAGCATTGCGAATAAAGCAGACTGCAAGCTATAGAATATTAAATTCTGTATAGCTCCGTAATACAATATTCTAGATACGTTTGACATGTCACTTTGAGCTTGGTTTTGATATGGTTTTGTTTTTCTTCTATTAATAAGATCAAGACCAGCTTTCTTAATTAATCTATTGTACTGAGAAGGTGTATTTTGAAAAGCTAGTATCATTCTACCTAAAACAGAAGCTTGTTGTTGAGATATCATATCAGGTCTAGCTGACTGCTGAGTAGCCTCTGCTATTTCAGAGAAATCAGTCCAAGCTTTTTGCTCTGCCTCTTTAGTTGTTAAACCATCTTTTTCATACTTCTTTATTCTGTTTCTGTAAAAAGTAGAACCACCTGATGATATTGCAAAACTATCCGCTATTTGTGTAGGTAAAAAACCTTTTTGCAACATAAAGTTTATAGCTGCTTTAACAGGTGACTTTGATCTAGACACGTAACTAGTAAGCTCAGAAGCGTTCAAGTCATTACCTAAACCACCTCTTCTTTGTTTTAAAGTATCAGAGTTAAATATATAGCTAAAGTCTTTCCAAAACTGTGGTTGATTAGCAAATGCAGCGCCTGCTTTAAATATATTATTGTCAGCGTAGTTTATAAAGTTAACAGAAGACAATGTTTGTAAAACAGCTGATCTAGCATTAAAGAACATCGTCGCACCAATAGAACCATTTAAAAAGTTCATAAATTGATTAACAATTCTATTGCTACCAAAATTTCTATTATTACCAGTTTTAGTTCTATATAAAAGATCTTCTAATGCTTCTCTAAAATTAGAGCCATACACGGCTTCTATCTTGTTTAAGTTTTCAGGATTAAACACTTCGTCAGCATTTTCTTGCCACTCTTGAAAAAACTGTGATCTACCTATTTTACCAGTCGCGTTTTCTAAATCACTTCTTATATCTTCTGTCAACCAATACTGATTAGGTGGTGTGTAACCTTCTTCTTGCTTAGATATAACACTTAAAGCATCTGCAAAGCTTTTTAACTTTGGGTCTGATTCTATGTATTCAACTAAATTAGCGTTGTCTGTTTTAGATAAACCAGGAACCTCATATCCAGCTCTATTCCACAAGGCAACTCTAACAGCATCTCCATAAGTAAAGTCTCCGTCAGGAGTTTCTTTTGTTAATTTTTTACGCACATCAGGCATTGCTTTAATCAGTCCCTTGTAGTCTGTAGCTATAGATTGTTTTGCTTGATTTAATTCTGTATAAGCTCTGTTAAGTGGTTTTATTAAAGCTTTTTCAAACCAGTCTCTTTGTTTGTTACCAACCTCTCCTTTGCCAAGAAAATGATAGTACATACCAGTTAAATCTTCATGTGAGTATGGTACAAAAAGTTTAAATTTATTTTTCTTAGCACCACGTTTTCTAGCTTTAGCATCTGAAAATCTTTTTTCAGCGGGCATTTTAGCGGTTTGCTCCAGTATGTTGTTAAAATCATTTGACAAACCTTTACTAAACTTCAACTTAGCTTGTTGAACTTTAGACTTAACGTCATGCTGCTCTAACATATTTCTAACAGCTTCAACATTTTGAAGGGCGTCGTCAGCAAAGTAAAAATCATTATAACCTTTAGTAACTTTTTCAGCCATCCAATCAGCTTTAGCTTTACCAGTACTATTTCCTAAGCCAGTTATATTTTCTATAGGTATGTTTAAACCATTTGCTTTTAAAAAGTCATGTATAGGTTTTTGAGCAGCTGGAGGTCTAGCAGTTAAAACGAACATGTCTTTAGTTGTAAACTTACCAGCTAACTTTAAAGCTTTGTTAAACAAAGGAGCTGTCTTACCACCAACAACAACGTTGAACTCTGAAAAATCAAATTCATAACCTTTTTCCGCCAACTCAACATAGTCACTAGCATACTGTTCAGCATTTAACATTCCAGTCGTACCATCAGGTCTAGTAAAACCAATTCTAGACTTAGTTGTAGCAAGTGTATCATCAAAATCTAAAACCGTTATACCTTTTGGCTTGTTCTTAGAAGATCTAGAAAACAACACCGCATCGCTAACTATTTTACCTTCTTTATTGTTTTTGCTAAACTTAATGCCAGCAAAGTCATTTATAGTTTCTGTTGCTATTTTTTGGTTAGCTCCGTTAAAGATATCAAACAATAACTCCTGTTGTTTGGCTACAATCTCTGGTGTTATTAGCTCTGTAGGAACTCCAACACCATACTCTTGTGCTAACGTGTTACCGTTTTCTAATATTATATCATTAGGATTTATACCACCGTCAATGTTATTAACATTAGGATTTATGTATCTAATCCAAACAGGCTTAGTACCCATTAAAACATCATATATATACTCGGCTGGTATATTTTTACCATAATCAAACTTCTTACCATCAACACCTATGCCTTTTAGTTTAACATCGTATTTTTGAGGTAAAGAACCTTGAAAGAAACTCTCTACAGCTGGGTCGAAGTACTGGTCTATGTTACCCTCAATAGCTCTGTTAAGCAAAAACTTACCTAGATCACTAGCTGGCTCCGTGTGCTCCTCAACATTTTTACCGTCTAAAAGATTAAAAAATCTTACGGGCGATGCCGTTCTCATAAAATGACCTTGATAAGCACTAGTTGAAGAAAGCATAGCGGCTACAAAAGGTATATTAGAAGCGTCTTCTTGTATCATACCTTCTAAAGCTTTCCATATCTTTTTAAAACCTTTTCTTTTGCTATCGTTAAACTTTTGAAACTCTTTACTAGTAAGTTTTTCGTCTATTTTGTTGTAACCAACTTTTTTTACAGCGTTTTCTATATCTATATCTTTTTTAGCAAAAGTTGTGCCAGCTTCAATAGCTTGAGATATACCATCTGAAACTTCTTGAACGTTTAAGTATGGATAATTACCTTTGTGTGATCTACCTATTACATTGCCATCAGCATCTTTTATACCTTTAGTTGTACCCTGCCAAGTTCCGTTATGCTCAAAGAAAGACAATGGCATTTTTTCAGCTAACTTAGTATACATCCACTGCTTGTAAGCTTTTCTACCCTCTGGAGTGTTCATGTGTATTGGCTCCATTTTGTTATACTTAACAATTTTCTTCCAGTCTTTTTGAGACTCTATTAAAGCTTCTCCAATTTGTCTTGAATCTCTAAATCTTTCTAAGTCACGTTCTCTTCTACCTAGATCTTGTAATTGATCGTTTGTAAAGTTTACGTTTTCAGAAAACATATACTCTGACTTACCATCCTCAAGTAAAGCTACAACATGAGCGGGGTGTGATTCGTCTTTTATTATTCTTTGTCTAATAGCTTGATTACTCATCATCTTGCTAGTTTGTTTAGCAAGCGCTAGTACTTTAGCAGATGTATTTCTATCAGATAGATTAGCTGTACCAGCTGGCATTATACCAAAGAACTCTGTAAACTCTTTTTTAGATATGTTGGGTTTTTTAACCTGAATTGGTAGACCAGCTTTATTACCAGTCTTAGCCATTTTAGTTCTTTCTGTCTTATCGTAAAAACCTTTTAGCAGTACATTTTGAACACCTGTAGACGTACCAGAAGCAGTAGCGCCATCAGGTAACATTTTAGACAACATGTCTGCGTTTTTAAATATAAACTGTTGAGCCTCTCTTACCTCTCCTTTAGTTAGGTTAGCGTTATTAACCATCTTCTTAGCACTTATTCCAAACATATCAGCCGTTACATCTCTAGTTAAATCTGGAACTTTCTTAAAAGAAATTTTATTAAAGTCTATGTCTTTTATTCCTTCTCTAACAGCTTTGTTAACCTTGTCAGTAACACCTAATCTATCAGATATCACAACACCGCTAGTTTTTCTCACAACATCTTGATATGTTGGTAAACCAATATCTGATTCTAAACCAATTTGATCATCTATGTTGTCAGTAAAATCTTCTCCTAGTATTTTACGAGAAGCTTCTATCATTCTATTAGAAAGCTGCTTGTTTATAAAACCAGCTAAAGGCGCTACTTTATTACCAGACTCCTCTTGTTTAGCTACATAAGCTGGATAATCATTAATAAGACCCATAACACTTCTTTGTTTACCAGTCTCATCATTTATCAAACCATACTGTATTTCGCTAGTCAAAAGTTCTCTATCAAAACCAGGTGCTTCAGATCTTCTTTCTACAAATCTTTTTATATTATTTTTTATAAAAGAGTCATCCATTATCTCAAAAGCACCATCAACACCTTTTTCATCGTAAATACTTTGTACCCTGTCAGACGCTTCTTTTGAGAACTTAGCTGGATCTTCACCTCTTGATATACCATCTTCAATCAAAGAACCAGAAGCACCCTCTCTAGCCATTTTAGTTATAGCATTACCAAACTTACCTTTTTTAATAGACTCGTTGTAATCTCTTAAGAAGTTATACACGTCTCTACCTGTGTTAAACTCTATATCTTTGTTGTGGTAGTTTTGAAAGAATCTTCTTTTAAAATCTTTTATTTTTTGAAAAGGCTCTTTTTTAAACGGTAGATTTTCTCTAACCATAGCTTCAGACAATAAAGTCATAAACTCCTCGTTAAAAACACCAGCTCCTCCTTCCGCGTACTGAGACATTCTTTTACCTAACTCAGAATCAGCTAAGCTACCTGTGTTTATTTCTCCAATGTAATCCATTAAGGCTTCACCCATAGCAACCCTAGCGCCATCGTCATTCTTTAACGTCTCATTTAAAACAGCGTGCAAAAACTCATGTTGAGCTGTTGTTACAAAACCATCTTTTAATGATGCTTTAGTGTTAAGTATTATTTGTTGCCTTCCATTAGCGTCTTTAGGTGTTATAAACCCATGAGCCGTAAGAGCTCCTCTAGCTAAAGATTGTTGGTTTGGATTAGCGTTTAAATCTTGTATTTCAGCTAAGCTTTGGTTTATTTCAGTTATTTCGTTTTGAGAAGCTTCTGTTAAAGGTGTTGTTTGACCATATTGGTTAGCGTGTTGTTGTAATATAGCTACTTTTCTTTCTTGAAGATTAAGCTCCATTAACTCCGCTGCCTCAACGTTAGAGTTAGCACTTATAACCTCAATGTTATCGCCAAATACTTTTTTAGAAGCATCTTTAACCGTACTACTGTTTCTCTCCTCTTCTCTCTTTACTACTTGAGCATTGTCATAAACTCTTATTAACTTTTCTTTTGTATCTTCTAGCTCGTAATACTTTTCTTTTAACTTAATAGCCTCTTTTTTCTTTTCATTAGGTGTTAAGTTACTTTTAACTTGTAAGTCTTTTAACGAGTTTCTTAACTTAGACTGCTCAACATTTATATCTCTTAGGTTTTCTTTTTCTTTTCTACTGTATAGATCTATATTGTTTATGTCTTTTCTTATGATATCGTTGCTAGCTTGCGTTAAACTACCAAACTCTTCCATTAATGTTTCTCTAGCTTCTTTAGATATTTTACCAGAGTTCATTAGCTTACTAATTTCTTCTTGTCTAGCTACGTTTTTATCTATTTGCTTTTGTGATCTACCAGACTGATATCCTTTTAAAACATTTAACCCCACTGTTGGAGCTCTAAATAATAAAGCACTAACAGTAACACCACTCATAAAGTCTTGGTCAAGTCCTTCACCAATAACAACTTTTTCGTCTCCTTCAGCGTATCTTCTTATAATTTGCTGACCTAAACCGTCAGACCATTCAGTAATACCCTCTTGCAAACTGTACTTACCACCTTTTAACAAAGCTTTAGGTGTGAATTGTTTTCTCAAAGAGTTTAAACCGCCTTTTGATAGCGGTCCACCGGCTTTTAAAGATTTACCCCATATACCTTTTAAAGCTTGTATTCTACCAAAAGTAAATCTTTCAGATACAGCACCAACCGTACCACTTAGTAGAGGTAAACCATGATACATGACTTGAGACATAGCATCACCATACTTTTCTTTACCTTTTTTGTTTAGCCAGTCATTTTTATCTAACTCATAATATTTGTCGCCAGCGTAATAACTGTACATCAAACCCATAGCTAACTTAGGGTTTTTAGTTATAGCCATAGTGGCTATTAGTGGCGCCGCTTGAGCAGCTGTGTTAAAAGCATAGTCACCTAGGTTGTACCAACTATCTACGTCTTTGTACCCAGCTGTTTCGCCTATATTTTCTGATATGTAAGCAGAGCCATCTCTTAAGTTTTTCTGAAACTTATCTCTACCCTCAGACCACTCTGGATTAAAAACAGCTATACCAGCTTTGTAAGCATGCCCTATTATAGGTGTTTTATAAGCGGCGTTTTCTAAAGCTGCAATCATATTTAAACCACCAACAGCTAAGTTTTTCTCAGCTTTTGAAAACAAACCTTGATCTTTACCTACGATGTCCTCATATTTAGCAAAGTCTTCAGCCGTTTCACTTAACAATAAAGCTTTTTTGTTTTGGTTGTTATATGCTTCAAAAGCTTGGGAATAAGTGTTGTATGCGTTATTGTATTGGTTTTGATAGTTGTTTAGTTGAGCTCGATTTTCTTCAAGAGCTTTGTTGGCATCGTCAATACTTTCTTGGTCATTATATTCTTTAGCAAGTATATCTTTGTTAGCTTTTTGTAATCTTCTTATTTCAGAATTTATATTGCTATCTTCGCCAGAAAAAGCCTGCACAACATCATAAGCTTCCGCTAAGTTGTTTTCAGCTTTAACGTAGTTAGGACCATACTCAACCACAGTGGCTTTAGCTGTAGCCTCTTGTTCAGACATACCTTCCTTAATATATCTTTTCTTTTTTATTTTATCTACATAAGAACTAGCACCTTCTTCTTTACTAGCTGCCTCTAAAATTTTTTCAGTTAAAGCCTCTTGCTTTCTTTCCTTATCCTCTTCGTCTTGATTATACTTACCGTATTTACTTTTACTTTCTTTAACAGCACTTTCGTTTAACTTCTTTTCGTAAATAGCTTGTGATTCTTGAGTTAAAGCCATTTGCTTAAAATTCTTAAGAACCTCTGGGTCATCGTCTGGTATATCAAAAAGCGTTTTGTTTCTGCTTTTAGCAACCATTCCTTTTGACTTAGCCCACAATGTTTCAAAATCTTGATCTCCACTTGGTGTGAAACCATACTCTCTCCAACCGTTTTCTTTTTCTTCTACTTTCTCAACTTGTTCTGCGGAGTTCATTTCAACATGAGGAGGTATAGTAACCCTAGTGTTGTCCATAACTGATGGCTGAGCTACATTTAATTGGTCTGCGCTCCACTTCGTGTTGTGAACATAGTCAGTTCCCCACTCTTCAATGTCTTTATTTAGCTCTGTTATTTCTTTTTTGTTAGGTTGTTTTTTGTCTAACTCTTTTTTTACGTCAAATATAGACTTATCACCTATAACGCTCATGTTTAAAGCGTCATAAGTTTCTGGATCATCTTCTGGATGAAGAATATTACCATCTTTTTTATTAGTAAACACACCGTTGTTTACATCAAAATCGTTTGCTGATATGTTGTTTTCTTCTAAATAACTATTTGCCTTAGTTAAAGCAGCTTCGTTTTCAGCATTGCCCTTTTCTATAACTTCGCTTATATGCTTATCCATTCCTGGAGGCATACCAACGTTCTTTACAGGGCCCTCATCTACACCGCTACTTTCCTCTTTGTTTTCTTTATCAGGATTTTTCTTGTGATAAGCTTCTTCTGAAACGTACGGCGCGTGAGACTGAGCATCTCCCTCTCTATGTTTTAGTGGTGATGATTTAAACATATTACTTAGTTATATTTTTCTTGTTAGCTTTAGCTTGCTTATTTTGTTCTTTCTCCATTTTTTCCTTATCAATACCTGTTGGCATGACCTGACCATCAAACACAAACTCAGCTCTACCCTCTTGTATTGCTTCAACTCTAGCTTTTTGATACCTTGATTTTGCTAACTCCTTTTGTTTTAACCTCATTACAGTTAACTTACCCTCTTCATAACCCATACCTTTCCACCAAGCATTTTCTATTTTATAAGCGTAGTATTCTTTAACTAAAGTTCTAAGCAGATCTATATCAAAAAAAGGATTATCACCATCTGTTAAAGCAAATATCAACTGCACTTTGTCATCTACATCTAAAACGTCTGTCCAATAATTTTCATCACCAGGACCAAGTTCTCTTTTAAACTCCATGTTATCCCAGTCAAAACCACCGTAGTTAAGGTTTTGTATATTTGGGTGTTCATACAAATGTCTTAGAAAAATTCTACTATCTTTCATTATATGGCTATCGTTGCAAAACTGCATTTCTAATCGTTTGTGTTTCCAAGTAGCTGTACCATCATTGTTTCGAAACATCATGTCAAGCTTGTAGTTTATTCTACCTAATATAGGTTTAACATCCATTGCTTCTTTATTTTTAGCAGCTTCCTGAGCTGACTTATGTGTCTCTGATAAAAAACCCATGTACTCTATAACTTTACCAGTATCACATATCCAAGTTGACTTGTTTCCATCTAAAACGTTTATCATACAAGGATCGCCTTCAAAGTCGTATGCTAAAGCGTATATTGCACCATCAACAACAGGCTTGCCATAGTAGTCAGTAGTACCTTGCTCTACATCTTCTTCTGTAGCAAAAACTATATTTGCTTCTGGGTTGTCACAAAATATTTGTGTACCAAAACTAATTTGTTGTTTAGAGCAACCTTTAGATAACATACTATCAGCTGTAAAGTGATCATCATAAAATTCTTGAGTTTCCTCTCTATATCTTTCTGATATTCTTTTAATACCAGCTATTCTTTGATTAATATCTTGTTCTTTATCACCATCATCATTTTGAACAGCCTTGTATAACAAGCCTTGTAAGCGTTTGCACTCTTGCGTAAGTATTCTCATATACATGTTACTATTAGCAACACCATCTATACCTGGTGTTGTTATCAAAGCTTTTTCACCTAATATATCTTTCATGTTTTGACGCAAGCGTATATCTTTTTCTTTTCTTATACGCATAGCCTCTGGCTCAGACTCTCTAATATATTTTTGAAGTTCTTCCCAGTTTTTTCTTCTTTGGGCTTCTGATAAAATATCCATTCCAGCGTCCATCATACCTTCTGACTTTTGCGCTTTTTCTTGTGCTGCTTGATTTTTTTTAAGTGGTGATGCCATGTTTACATTTATTGAATTATAGTCTACAGTATAGAATCCGTCTCGCATACCTACCGCGTCCTCTCTGCCCATTTTTAATAAATCTTGAGCCATAGTACCCACGTGTAAAGTGTCGTCTCCTATGTAATTAAATTTGTATATTGGTATATCGTCAAAAGTATGACCTAACTTAACGATGTTTTCTTTTAGTCTTTCGTCACTAAACAGGTTACCAAGTAAACCTCTATCTTTAGGTTGACTCGCTTGAGCATTAGACATTTGTACCTTACTCATCTGTATGTTCATTTGAGTGGTTGCTTTACCAATCTCTTTATCCTTGCTCCACATGTCACCCTCACCTTTTAGTTTTTGAAGATCCATTTCACCTTGAGCAGCGGCCATTTGATTAGCAGATGCTTGTTCTGCTTCTGCCATTTGTAATTTAGACGCCTCTCCTAATCTTTGAGTTTGTAAAGCTTCGTCTGCTCCTAATATTTTATTTTGATTATCCATGTCAGACTGTCTCTTCTGATCGTCTAATCTAGCTGTTTCACCAGCTTGTGTCATAGCTATTTTACTAGCTTCATCAGCTGTAGCCATGTTAATTTTTTGTTCTGCATCAGCTGCTTTCTCTTGGTTAGAAGCTTCCTGAGCGCCGATTGATGCTGATGCTTTTTGAGCTTGTAGAGCGCCTTGGTTAGCCATTGATTGTGCTAGTGCTGCAATACCAGAACCACCAGCCGCGCCAGACATTTGAGACATTATGTTTGATTGCATCTGTTGGTTTTGCTGTGCTTCAAACTCTGCTTGCTGAGTGTTGACCGTTAAGTCTTCGAAAGCATTTTCCATACCTTCCATTTGGTTCTTCATACCATCATAAGCATTTTTTTGCCCTTCAAATGCATTTTTCATCTTACCCTCATAAACGTTTTCAGCATCATCGTACACGTTGTCTAAACCAGACATAGTATTTTGTAGATTACCAAAAGCGTTCGTAGCATCTTTGTAAGGATTAGAAGTGTCAATGTTCTGTAAGTCTTTACCCATTTGGTCTAAAGCCTTCAAATCTTTTTTCATCTGCTTTTTACCCGCGTTTTTATCTGAATTATCTCCAAACAAAAAACCCCCAACTTTTTTAACCGCCTTCTTTTTTAAAGGTGATGAGTAAAGCAATATGTCGTTTAAAATATCTAACATGTTAAATGTGTTTTGTAATTATGTGATGAGTTTGCTCTGATATTTCGTAATTAAGCTTTTCACATCTTTTTATTATTCCTTTAGATAGTGATGTTGCCCAAACAGCAGAGCAACCAACAGCCGCAGCTCTTCTAACACACTCATCTATTAATCTAGTTATAAGCTCAAACCTATCTCTACCCTTGTAGTCCGGGTTAGCAATAGCATTACCTATATAACCAATAGAAGAATTAGTTAAATATAAGTACATAGCAGCTACAGGTTTGTTATTTTTCTCAATAACAACACCACCTAAACCTCTGTTCGGTAACATAGGTAGAGTCGGTGGTATATCACCATTCTTCTCCCACCATTTATTTATATGTTTGTAGTCGTTTTTTTTAACACTACGCACGGTAGTGTTAATTATTTCTTCAGCGTATTCCATTAGATATGATTTGTTAGTAGTTTTATTATTACACTTTTTAAGCGTTATTTACTACTTTCTACATAATCTACCGCTGTAGCAAACATTTCTACAGGTATTGTTGAGTAATTTCTATATTCAGTTAAAGCGTAGTACCCAGTTATACCTGACAAACCAGCGTTTTTATCTTTCTGAAACATAAAAGCTGTCGGCGTGCTAAATGGCCCAGCGCCAGTACCACCACTTAGAGTGTTGTCTACCCATATATAAGTTGTTGTTACTTTTACTACTTGACCAAGTATTTTAACCTTGGTGTCCGTGTTACCTGCGCCCCAGTGGTTTTTACCAGAAATACCCGACACACTGGCAGAATAGTAAACCACATCACCAACTTGGCACGAAACATTTACGGAAGGAAAGTCTAATTGTAATATCATTATATGCTGTATATTGTTAAAAAGTTATTTACGTTTATTCCCATGTTAACATCCTGAGCTGGTAGTGATCCTAATAAAGATATTTCTATCATAACTGCTCTGTAAGCAAATTCATCTGGCATGCCACTAACACCATGCTCAACTCTTTTACCAATACCTCTAAGACCTACTTTAAATTTAATATCTGAGCCAAAATCTATAGTATCACCATCACTAGTATCACTAGTAACACTGTGTCTAACTGATTCACCAGCGTCCATTAATATTTTTTCACCACCAACAGAGCCCTTATCTGGAGTTTCACCAACAGACTCTGATGCTCTAACGTATTTCGCGCCTTTTTCTGTTGAAAGTCTTGGGTGCCTATTTATTCTTATAAATTTATTATCAGCTGTTGTCATTACAATAAAACCTATACCTCTAAGATTATTAACACTACCTTGTTTACCAAAACTCAACTCTCTTACCGGTGTTATTATTTCTTTTAAAACAGCACCTTTGAAGTTATAAGAACCACTTTTTTCTAAAGGACCAAGCTCTTTAATAAACTCATGTTCTTTTATGACGTTAGCTTCTGTTGGCGAGCTGTCTTTAAACAAGGGTGTAGCTATTGTGTAATTGCTTTCTCCACCATCTTTAGCAGATACATTTAACGTTACGTTTTTTAGTTGTACTTTTTTATATTTTGTAGATGGTGTGTTTTCTATCTCTTGCTTTATAGAACTATCTTTTACCGCTTCAACTAGTTTCTTGTGATCTATAGGTCTGTTCGTGCCTAAGCTAGTGGAAACAGTTTCGCCAGTAGTTGATGCTGGAACTCTTATACTTGCCCTAAACTCACCATACCCAAACCCCGCTCTAGCCAAAGGTATAACGCCCTCTAAAAAACCCCCACTACTATCAAAAGCACCGGTTTTGTGGTTGTAACTATTATTAGAAGAGTTTTGCGTCATTATTCTAAAACTACTACCTGGCACGCCTCTAACAACAATAACTTGAATACCTCCTTCTGGACCTACATCTCTACCAGTGTCTATTGAGTATATTTTCTCTTCTTTTTTATTAGTAGCTAGTTTTATGGGTTCACTTATCTTTTTAGTTGAGTAGCTAAAACTTATAGTGTTAACTTTCTCTGTTCTTATTAAATCCTTAAAAGTGTAACTAACATCAAACGATCTACCAACAACAACTCCTTTTGCGTCTTTGGTGTCACTGCTTTTTACCTTATAACCATCAGCCTGTCCTGATAGTTTGTAGCTAGGTTGCTTAACAAACTTAAAGCCAGATGGCGCTATAAAACTTCTACTTAAAACGTTTACTGTTTGACCAACTTCTCCAGTTACCGTGTGCTCAACTATACTGTCTCTCGCTACTAATCTACTAGAAGTAGATCCATAGCTAGTAGTGTTAGACACTAGGTTGTTAACTATAGGGCTTATTTCTATAAGTTTTATACCACTAGTTTTCTGCTTTGTTGTAGCTGATATTGGCATGTCAATTATAGTTGTGTGTTGTTCTAGTGTGAACCTATTAGGCGGGAGGGGGGCGCGGACGGGGGCGGCCCGGGGGGGG
>JAAHTG010000747.1_pt1 | contig 26446 bp, 37 predicted proteins | sample 6116081 | NCBI WGS metagenome assembly JAAHTG01 (sample SAMN13939989, study PRJNA603662) | sponge metagenome | isolation source: marine sponge | host: Mycale hentscheli | place: New Zealand | collected 2005 | reverse complement strand
AGGAGACGGTAACGCAGGAGACTGTAACACAGGAAACCGTAACACAGGAGACTGGAACGCAGGAGACCTTAACGCAGGAAACTGGAACACAGGAGCCTATAACGCAGGATACTGGAATAATTGTGATAATGAGACAGGTTTCTTCAATACAGAGCAAAGTAATGAAATAAGAGTTTTTAATTCTATTATTCAAAAAAGCAAATGGGATTCTTATGACAAGCCTGAATTTTTGTACTTTAAATTGACTTGTTGGATTACTCAAAATAATATGACAGAAGAAGAAAAAAAAGATAACCCAACATATAAAGATATCGGCGGCTACCTTAAAGAATATGGATATAAAGAAGCATTTAAGAAGTCTTGGGATAATGCAAATAAAGAAGACAGAAAAAAAATACTAGATTGCCCTAATTTCGACAATGATATTTTCTTTGAGATATCTGGGATTGATGTTAATAAGGAGCTACAAAGCAAAAAAGTGACTATTGAATTAACAGAAGATCAATTAGATAAAATTAAGCATTTGTTATAAGGATAAATAAAATGAACTATTGTAATCTACAGTTAGAAATTGAAAATGCTATAGATAGCAAAGATATACAAAAAACTAAATATATTGAAAATAAGTATCCTTTAGTATTTATTAATTATGTCGATGGTTTGATAGGAGCTCAAAATACATTGGCAAAAAGGATTAGTTTTATTGAAAATTACAATAAATTGGAGAAATAAAGATGAGTGATTATAAGATAATTAAATATAAAGGTAAATTTATAGTGATAAACATTTATTCAAGGCTTAGATATGAGAGTAAACCTTATAAATATAAAATATTAGCTAAGTTACATAAATTTAAGAAAGATTTTATATGGTGAATTATTAAAAAATTTACTTATCTTTGCTAAACATTATTATTGACCCTGCAATAATATAAAAAGCTTCACATAATATTGCAGAACCTAAAACTATATTAGAGAATTGTGTTACGCCAATAAAACTTAAATCCATTGACATATCAATTACGCCTATTATTAATAATATACTTGCATACATTACTAATAAATTTTTATTTCTTTTATTATTATTTGTCATATATATTGTATATGCACCAAATCCGGCTATTAAAGCAACAGTGGATATAGCTTCTAATGCAGCTGATAGCTCATATATTTTAGTATTTTCTATAAAATATAGAAACCACATTGAACTCAAACTTGCACAAATCATTGTTATTATATTTCTCATTTTTCTTCCTGTTATTATTTGAATTATTGTTATTGTTTTATATATTTTAAGCAGTATGAATAACCAAATCCATATACCTACAAAATATGATTTTTTATTTTTAGAGCGTGTTAAATTCATTTTTTGAATAAACCTATATATTTTACTTTAATTGCACAATATATTACCACAATATCAGAGGTTAGTGCAAAATCTGTAGCTAATATAGTTTTATTTAAAATATTATAAATATCTATCGATAAAAAAAACAAACCATACGCTAAAAAATAATAAAAAATAATATTTTTATATATGTTGAATTTTTTTTTATTCTTAATAGACTCATAACATATAAATATTCCAGCTGGGCTTGCTAATGAGTTTAATACAAAAAAAGTAATAGATTCTTTTTCTAATAAAGGATATAACAGCCAAAAAAAACATATAAAGATCAAAAAGTATATTAAATATTTTTTTTCCATATTCTATTCCTATCAGTATAATATTAAGTATCAGCACCAAATCAATAAGTAAGTATAAAACCAATTATGAAACTAAACTAACTATTCAATGCTGTGATTATTTGATTTAATATTGGAGCATTATTTACTCTTTTTACTTCAGCATTATATTTATCTCTTGCCTTGTTATTTTTAAAATTAGTGCTATATTTTTCATATATTTTATCAAACACTTGCGTATATAAATAAGAAGCCATCGACGAGTGAGGGCTGTAAGTTATTATGAGATTGACCTCCGCCAGTTTGCCCAGTTTGCCCAACATAATTAGGCAAGTTGAGCGTGTGGTTATGAGTTCCTGCACTATTGCCCGCGTAGTCATTTGGGTCAGATGATATTCTAGTTCTTGATTTGACTTCTCTTGTTGTCCCTGTTCCTCGTGTAACACTATAATAACCCTCATAATTATGCGTATGGCTACCATTGCTACTAGTAGTAGCACTATTATGATTGTGATTATTGCTATGGTTATGTGATGGAATTTGTTGTTCTGTTAGCGTTATTCTCTCTTCTCCGAAAACATCACCTACAGACCTATTAGTAAGTCCTGTAGCAGCACCACCACTTACACTTACTCTTCCGCTCGCATTGGGTAAATTGAAAGTTGTCGAACCATCTCCCACTCCAAAATTAACTCCAATAACATCGAATAGTAGCGAGTATGTTGCCCTAGATACTGCTTGACCATCACAAAGTAACCAACCCACACCGGAAACATATGGTACAGCTCTTCGTTTATATTCTCCAATATCAGTACCAGGCGTAGCATTATTAACTAAATTTTTAACCGCATTAACTGTTGGCAATGTGACATCGCTATCAACAGTTATAATATCATCAGGTGCGACCATTGAAGCATCAAGCAAAGCCCCAGCAGTTTTATCAATTATATTTTGGTTTGTTGCAATATTAAGTTCAATTGCTGGTACTTTTGCATTAGCATCAAGAGTTGCTATACCATCAGCCTGCCCTTTTTCACTCTTATCAATGCCTGCGAAATCAACTAAATTACTCATATTATACTCACCTCTATCTGTGATGTTGCAGAGATATTATTTAAAAATAAAATATATTTTGTATTATTTTTCATTTTTATGTTTACTACATCATCTTTATTTATCTTAAAATCATCAAGGGTGATATAAGGTGAATTATCTTGTGATATTTTCATCATAAGTTTAGCATCACTGAAATTCCCATTTGCGGCAACCTGTATATTTCCACCTGTATGAATAAAAGATTCTGTTTCTATTGTTGTGTTGTTTAGCACTCTTATCATATAATTATTCCTTTTTTTTAAAGTTTAATAAAAAAATATACTGAATAGTTTTCTACTCTATTTTCAACTGCTGTTGGCACCACTTTTGAAGCATCAAAAATAACCCTATTATTTGAGTTCTGCGTGGCTATATTTCCACTATAACTATTCGACACATTTCCTGCAGTAGAAAATACCCCAGAAGCCCTAAATAATCCAATATTACCTCTTGAACTATCAACTACTCCGCTGATATTTCTAATTGCATCGCCTTGCTTTTGTCCTATTGGAGCAGAGTTAACTGATCCAGCACCTTTTAATACAGACCCTCTAAAATCTGGTATCTTGAATGTTGTCAATCCATCACCAGCACCAAAACTTATGCCAATTGCAGCAAATAATTTAGCATACTGTGTCCTAGAAACTAAGCTACCATCAAGATATAAATAACCAACTGGTATAACACCTGTCACATTTTGTATAATAGAACCTACAACTGCTCCATTTGATTGGCTATAACCACTCAAAAACCAAGTGTTATTAATAGTATCTTTTTTAATAAGAAAACTACCATTATCGACAATTAAACTTACACTTGATTGAGTAATTCCATTATATGCTATAAATTCATTATTGTAAGCTGCAAATGATACCGCATGGTCGCTTGATTCAATCATAACAGGATATTCGCAATTATCATCACAAGTACTCCATTCTGGAAGATTAATCTGTACTGAATTTGAAGTATTGTTAATTTTTATTTTTTGATGTGATTGTAAAGGTGATAAATTTACATTACTAGAATAAGTAGCTAACCCACCAATATTAAAAGCACTTCTTCTATTAACATTACTGTTATCAAAAGCAGAATATGTATTATTAGAATTTACTATAATATTATTCTTTATTTTTAGTAAATAAAAATTTCCACTATAGTATATTGCAGATACTAGAGAATTTAATAAAATATCATTATAAGATACTTCGCCATTATCATTAATTAAGCTAATTGCAGTAAGTCCACCAATCTTTAATTTAACTGGAGCATTGCTTTTAGAATTAGATACAAAATTAATAACCATGCCATTGTAATAAGATGTTGGATTGACTATATTATTAGTTAATAAATAATTTGGGCTAGTGTATGTAGAGCTATAAAAATTGTTTTTATTAATATCTTCTTGAGATGTTAATATACTAGCTACGACAAAATTAGTTCCATTATATACAAATTCAACAAAGCTATTTAACTTAAAAATATTTAATTTAAGAGGATTGCTATTATTATCAACTATATTATAAGTACCTATAATTCCATCAAACTCAATTGTTGGATTAGAAACTGTATTTGTATTAGTAAATATTAATGTAAATTTAAAACCATCTTGAATAAACTTAGCTTGATCGCTAGTGCTTTGTAGGTTTTTAACTTTATATGCAGCACCTGTAGAACCTGTATTTTCAACATATGTAAGTCTATTGCCGGCAGCTAATATAATAGCTTGCATTTTTTGTGATACAGATGTACTGTCAAAATTCTGCAAAGTATCAGTTATTATATGCTTATCTTCATTAAGTCCGCCCTCATTCAACTCTTGCGAGGTATATGTATCTCCAGCTATCTTACTTGGAACATTTCTCATCTTTCAATAACCCTTATTTATAAACTGTATTTTATAAATTTATTTTACATCATACTTTACGAATTAACAAAAATAACTTCAATATGTGCTGGCTTATATTTTTGCACTAAGCATTGAAATATTCCCTGTCTACTGCTACCAAAAATAAATGCACCATATGTTAATTCTATTAATGGGTCAAATAATAATGGGAATTGCGAATCAGGTTGGTTTAATATAGTTATTATAATGCTCCCAAAAGTACTATTATCATAACTTACAATTGTAACACCTAACAATTCAGCTAACTTATAATAATCATCTACAGAATATAAATTTAAATAAGCTAACTTTATTATTATGTGCAATCTTCTTTCGTCTTCTGTTTGATTAATTGGTATGCAATCGTCTGGAATACCTAGAAACTTCTCCCATATCTCAATATAACTATCGCTCAAGTTCGGTATGAAATTAGCAGCTAAACTATATATCGAAGCTGTAGCTCTTCTGGTTTCTTGGCTAAGACCCAATAATAATGCCCGCATTTTAGACTCTGAAATATTTTTAGCCTCAAAAGCCTTACCGTTAGGCATCAAATTAGCAAGGCTTTGCGTTAAAATTTCTATATCTTGAATGTTAAAATCTTGAATATTGGCACTCATTATATTGTAATAGCTCCTAAAGTGCATAACTCATTATCCCCAACACTAATATTCCCTATAGGAGTTACAAGTGAAAAATCAACTAAAGGACTCCCTGTGTTATTATCTATACTAGAAAGTATAGCTTTGTTGTACTGGCTAGCTGTAATTAAGTTTGGTGTACTTAAGTTTTTACCTATCTCAATATTTTCTTTAAAAAATTGAGCTAAGTTATTTTTTATAGACTCTATCATCGCATCAGTATTAGGACTAATATTAGAAAAATTGAAGTCTATTGTTTTTTCAACTGGTGAAGAAACTATAAAATTTGCTTCTGGCATATCAGCCGGTATTGATAATCTAGCCTTTGCATCAATCAAATCTTGTTGTGTTGGGAATATACTTGTAGCATCATTATCTTTTACAAAATATGATGTAACATAACCTGCTGACGGTGTTATTGGGAGAACCCACGCTCTAGTAATATTTTTATCTTCAAATAGTTTATTTTTAATATATGAAATAGAGTTATAAGCTATAGGGTTTCTTATTCTATATAAAACTCTATTTTTATAATTTATATCAGATTCTACATTAGAACCGCCAACTATACCGCTAAAACTAGCATATATATTATCATCTACTCCAGTTATACTATTTTCTAATTGTAATGTAGATCCATCTAATAAAATAGTATCTGCAGAAAAAGTATTACTTAATACATTTATAGTTGCATAATTAACTAGTATATTAACATTTCCATAATTACCATCTGGAATAGTTGTTATAAGTGTAATATTAAAGTTATTTATATCTATTACATTTACAGAAAAACTCCCATTAAATACTGAATTTCCTGCTCCAGTCATTGTAATAGATACACCTGAAGCCAAACCATGATTGGCTAATGTCAAGGTCGCTGTTAGTGATACTACATTAATTACACCAACTCTATTTGTAGCTGCTATCACCGCGTTAGATGTACTAGTATATTTAACTCCATTGTTAGAAATAAATAATGTTCCTGTAGGTATTATAGTTCCGATATTACCAGTCGCAATGACATTACCTTGAGACTGTGTAGCAATCAATCTATTAACATCATATATTGAACCCCAAGCATCGGTGAAATTATCCTCAGTAGTCGATAATAGTAACCTTTGCTGAATTAAAGAAATTTGTCCATATAAGTCATGAAATCTTCCTGAACTTGCAATTATTAAAGCATTAAAAAAACTGTTTTTTAGTGAGGGGTCAAAGTTATCTAACTCTGCTTTAACATCAGTCTGACTTCTTTTTATTATTTCTGGTAAAGTGGTATTATTCAATTGTCGCCTCCAAAAGATTAAATTGCCTTATATTTTCCTGTTCATATCCAATGGTTTTAACAGTGAATTTAAAATCATTTCCAATATTTTGAATACTTATGTCTAATTTGCTAATATACCCATCAAGAATCAACCAATTAAGACACTTTGTTATATACTCATTTAATAAGTTTTTGGTACTATTGTTTATAGAACTTTGATATAGCAACCATATTTTACTGCCATTTTCATATTCTAAAAATAAGTTACCCCACCAGCCACCACGATAATATGACTCTGGCACCTCTATTTGGCTAGCACGCTGATTAGATAACACGCTTATTGTTATAGAAGTATCTAAACCATCAACCTTTTTGCAATCGCCATCTTGCATATCAATATCATAGTAATCTTTGTTACTATATTTATCTAAATAAAAATCAACATATTTTTTCATGATTAAGGTGATGTGATTGGCACATTAGAATTGATTCCTGTTGCTGTAATTGTAAACTCTGCCGCACCAAATTTCAATATAATACTATCTTTACTTAGCATAATATAACCTGCATCATTCTTTATGTTTATATTTCCATTATTTAAAAACTTAATATTATTTCCTGTTTGCTGACTTCCTATCTGAACCTCACCAACGCTTAACCCTTTAAACCTACTTGCATTATTATATACAAAACTAGACTGATTGTTTTCTTGTCCTAGAATATTTAGCGTGATTGCTTGGCTATTAGCAGGTGCTACGGAATAAAAACCATAAGGTAATATTACTTCACTATCCGTAACATTGCTAAACGATGATACCTTGACTGTTGGATTAAATGTATTATCTGATTGTTGCTGTACAGTTATAGATCTTTTAATCATCTGACATAATTTATTAAACATTTGCTAAGGTCTGCCCCACTTGTTTTTCAAGTTGTTTTCTTTGCTCTTCTGCTGATATTAGGTTAAAACTATCTTTCATAACCATTGTAAGCTCTGATACTATACCAGACTGACTATCTTCAGTAAATTTAACTTCTGATATAAGTAGTTTAGAATCAATATCAGCATAAGTATCTGTTACATTCACCAACTGGTTTGTATCCCAAACATTTTTATTATTGTATGTTAAATGAGGGACTTTACAAGTATATACCATGAACTGTGATTTATTAAAATTACTTTGCCATTTAGCCCTATTCATAGCTTCGCTATTATTCAAATTTGTATCACTAATAAAATTAGATATACGAGAGTTGCGTATAGATGAATCTATAGCTTCACCCTTTGTATTGGTATTGCTCTCAGCAAATGTTAAAAAAGTTTGTCCATGACAGATATACTTACTATACAATCGGCTCACATCATAGCTTGTATCGCTTTCTAATATGTTATTTTTATTACCTGTACTTTTTAGTAATAATTCCGCATTTATATCAATAGCGGAATTACTTCTAAGAAGCTCTATTGAGCCATCTCCTTTAGTTTGAATAAAAACTTGTTTTTTCTTGGCATATTGATTAAGAAAATCAAATAGGCTCTGCCCTACTTGAGGTGAAATAAAATCATCTTTACTAAATCTGCCAGTACTAATACTTTCTACAACTTTTATATCTAAATAAATATTTTTTAACACCTTTTCGCACATCTGCTTTAAAGTTATATTATTAGAAAATCTAGTTATAATATCTTTATTTATCGTAGTATCTATAATATCTGCAGTAATACTTCTGCCTGATATTTTCATAACTTGACTATCTTTTTGTTTTATAGATAGTTTTTCTATATAGCCACTAAATATTATTGTATCATTAACATATATTTTAGCACTTGCCCCAATTATTATAGGGTATTTTTGTACATTATTACTTTGCAAATACTCTTTATATGTTACGGTAATAGGTATTACAGCACTAAAAGTAGATACCAAGTTAATAAATGTTTTATTAAAAGTTATATTTGAAAAACCAATATAAGGTTTATTATTTATATATAATTTCATTTGAGACATAATACTATACCAATAATTTTAAATCGCCACTTATTGCAAAAGGGTTGCCAATTTTATTTAATTTGCTAATAGAGTTGTAAGAATCAATCTCTCCATAATAATCATATAATACGCTTAATAAACTACCGCTATTAAATTTTTTAATTACTATATTTTTAGAGTTATTAATCTGCGACTCAAGGTATTTTATAGTATTATCATAAGAATCAGTAATTTTATTTACTAAATCTTGGTTAAATATATTAGTATTTCTTCCATTTTCATCAATATAAAAATTATTTTCAATAATAAAATTATATTGTTTTGTAATAATATCTGACTGAATAATAATATCATCATCAGTATCATATTTTGAACTTACCGTGTTTGATAATTCATTAGCTAAAGATAGTGTATTAATATGAGTATTTAATACCTTTCTATTTTGCTCTGACTTTTGTATTGATGGTGTTGTTATATTCTGCTTAATACCAATATTAGTGCCAAATATACTTTGGTTAGCAATACTTATATCATTATTATCTTTAGACAAACTATTTATAGTAGTATATGTCATGCTTATTGAGTTTGATAACTCTTTTGGTGATTGTACTAGCTTCGCTGCATTATTTTTTAAATTATCTATCATTGACAAAAATGGCGATATAACATTATCTAAAGCGATAATTAGCGATAGTGGTGCTAATAATATATCAGCTATTTCTGCTATATATCTAAGTATTTTATTTAATAGATTTTGCAAATCATTAATTAAATCAAAAGCCTCTTCAAAAGCTTTATTTATTTCATCTATTAGGTTATCTAAGTCTTGTAATACACTTATCTTGCCATCATCAACACCTATAACAGGATATTTTATGTTAGATACTGCTATAAAATTAACGCTTATTTTGCATACACCAAAGCTTGAACTATCTTCGCTTACTTGATATTTACCTGCTTTGACTGCCAGCTTGCCGTCTATTGGATGAGTAAAGTTGGTATTCCTACCGCTGCTAGATAAAAAATCATCTGGGTTTTTATCTAATGCTTGTAGTAAAGCTTCTTTTTTTTGTCGGTAATTGGATTGGTCACCAGTTACCCAAATAGTTAAATCATATACAGGCAAAAACTTGCCTAAATCTTGCACTGTCCTATTATCAGAATTAGGGTACTCAAAAGATACTGATTTTCGCCCACCCTGCTGGCTATTTGACACAAATAAGAATTTTTCCCCTTGATATTCTCCAACTAAAAAACTCTCTGAAACTGACATTTTTAAACTCCCATCATAGAGTTTCCAAGCGTATATATATCAGAATTATCTATATTATAAACACTAGTCTCTCTTTGGTTAGATTTGTAAGTATTAGTTTTATTACCATTTTGGTATAAATGCACATTTACATTATTTATATTTGATTGAGCAGAATTATCTTTAATACCTACTGTTTGATTAACTACTTTTTGATAATCAAACATATGTTTAGCACTTAAATTACCATTTATTTTTTTATGGTTATCTATAATTCTTTTTTGTGCGTTACCTACTTTATCCCACGAATTAGTTACTTTATCAAGAGAATTAGCCCATTTTTCTGCATCAGAATTAAAATATCCGACAGCGTGCAGGATTAGAGCAAATCCTTGTGTTACTTTCTTTATAAGCCAGTTCATTCCAGTTATAAACATATGCATACCACCACTGACAACTGACATAAAAACATTACCTATAGCATTAATCACTTTGCGAACTATATCAAAGTGATTATAAGCTACTAATAACACAGATCCTAATACAAACATAGCACCTATTAAGACGCCGATAGGATTAGCTAAAAATGCTGCATTGAGCAAAAGCATAGCAGAGCGTACTATTTGTATTGTAGCACTAAATATTATAAAAGCTTTATCGGCTAATAGCACTCCATAAGTAATACTTCTAGTAATTATTATAATACCCATAGCAACTGCCTTAAGTGTTAAAAGTACAGCTATTACAGTTAATACAACACCAACAAAACCTATAATTACATTTGCTAAGACTTTATGTTTTTCGGCTAGGTTAAATATAGCATTAGCTGCACTATTGATTATATTTGATAAAATATTAAACGCAGGTTCAGCAGTTTTTAATAGCTTTCTTAAGCTATCAGATAGCATCATAAATGACTTAGTTAATTTCCCAGATGCTGTTTTAGCTTCTTTCTCTGCTGTCCCTTTTATCTTTGAATACTGCATAATCAAAGACTGCAATCTATCAGCTACAGTAGATCCTTGAATTATCATACCATCTACAGGCTGACTAGAACTACTCCTTAGCAAAGTATTTAACTGAGAAGCTATTTGGCTTGGAGTAGCATTTCCACCGGCACTGCTAGTCATATCTGCTATAACTGGCATTAAACGCCTTATCTGTTCAACACTTGCCCCATTTTGAGATAGTATCCTACTTGCATCAACTAGTGACGCTTTGCTCATTAGTGTAGTTTTACTAATAGCAGCATTTATTTTATTAACTGCATTAGCTCCGCTAGTACCAATTTCATTAGTTAATATAATAGAATTTTTTTGTAAACTTACTAAATCATCAAAAGGTTTTTTGAATATGGCAATAAGTGGCAATGCTGTATACATCATTTGCCTAAACGAACGATAAGACATAACATTTATCTTGCCAAGAAAATTATTGAAAGAAGTTAGCGGTGCCTTAAAATTGAAATTAGGCATTTTTGAGTAGCCTTTAACAACATCATAAGTCTTGGAATATGTCTTACCAAGCAAAGTTTGTCTATCAATATTACTATCAATAGTACTTCTCATAACTTTTTGCATTTTTAAAGCTTTTTGCTCTATTGACTTAGCAATCCTAGAAAATTTATCTATAGCGACAATATTATATGATATATTAAACTTACTCACTATCTATCACGCTCCAGATTTTTGGTTTCTCTATTTTGTCTAGCAACTTCCTTATTTCTATAAACTAATAAGCTTATAAAATCACTAATAGGCATTTCTTTAATTTCAGTATAGCTTACTGACCCTTTGTAATAGACTAATAAACAACCTATATTGTCATCAAGATTTTCATAGTCTAAATTTGCTTTGGGAAGACAAACCTATGTGTATATTCAAATAAAATATTATTCATATCATGAATAGATATATTATCAATATAACCCTCTTTCATTTGCTCTTCATCATTTATTAGACAAATACCTTTTTTGAGAATTAGAGATTTGAATAACTCAAAATATTTATCAAGGTTTTCGCAATTATCAAGAACAATGCGAGTATTATCTCTTTGCTCTTTGTCTGTTAATTCAATAACTATATCATCACTTTTACTATCATTATCTTTAGCCATCTTAGCAAATTCAACTGCCATTTTAGTTTGTGATTGGCTTAGAATAGGCTTCATTCTAAGTAAGCTAACATAGTCTTTCATTGTTGGCTCATAGAAGCAAAGCATATTAGAAGATTCTAACTGCCCACCGCTTGCATATTCTAATTCTTTATCTAATTTGTATTCAAACTTGTTATCAACAATCATCATCATTCCTTTATTATTTAATTGCAGAGCCTTCAAACTCTATTGTAGTCTTACCATCGGAACCTAAGTTATATTCAGGCTCATTGATTAAAATGGCATTACTCATAGAACCAGACTGTCCACCTTGGTTTAAAAACATTATTAAAGATGGAACAGGCAAAATACCATATATTGAATCAATCAAGTCCATATTTTTTGTTGTATTCCATATTTCAAACTTAATATATCCTTTTTTTGTTGATACATCATGTTGAACTACCACCTCTGTTTGCTGTCCGCCAGTCGTTTGCACATCAACCTTTCTTGTTCCTATACCTTTTCTCACTGTGAAAGAGTTGGGAATTATTGATACAGCTGTGCCGTTGATCATCACCGAAGGTGTCACTAAAGCATCTTTACTCATTATATATTACCCCTTGTTAATTTCAAAACCTATTTGAATTGTTCCATTTATTCCTCTTAATTGAGTAACTATTGGAATTATCATACTTATTGTTGCTATCCCAGTTGACTCATTAATAGTAACTTTTAAATTTTTCTTAAAGAAGCTTTCAGCTTTTGAACCTGCTTGCACTAAGCCATATTCTGAACCTGCAAGGGTCTCATATAGCGATAATTGGTAGGTAGCTATACTATCAGCATTTGCTATTGGTAAACCTGCAATAAGGTCGCCATTTGTAAGTGTTTTTTGAGAAAACTCTTGTTTGTTATTATTGAATAGGTATTCTCTTATAACACTAGAAGTTTCAATATAATTAAGGTATTTAAATGTTATATCAGATATTCCAGCAGCATTCTTTTGATAAGTTGTTACAGCATCCCCAATAATAATACTTGTTAGCGAAACATTATTACCAAGCAGTGTACACCCATTACTATTTAGTAAAACCTGCTCTGGTCTACTCCAACCATAATTATTGACTATAATTGGAAGCTGAGATATAGGTGTATTGTGCAATGGTACTGCAGCCATGTAATCACCGCCTACAGTATTCAATATATTATTACCAACGCGATATTTACTAATATTTGTACCCGATGTTAATTCTAGGGTTCTGATAGCACAAAGTTGAGAAGATTGAACTACACTTAATTCGGCTAAAGCACCACCCTTTAAATCAGTTTTATTTGTTATTTTATTACAATTCATAACTATTGAATTGCTGTTTAATGCTAAAGCATCATTAATTAAAGTTGTTGAGTCGCTTGTTTTTGTCATTATAGCTACACCATCAAGAATAATATTATCAGAGTTAAGTCTGTCATCTAAGAATGTTTTAATTATGGAATGGTCATAAGAAGCTGGATATACTATCTTTTGGTATCTTGTATCTCCAACAAGTTCATTAAGCGATGGAATTGTAACATTCCCTAAGCCGCCACTAACTGGTGTAATTGTAGTAGTTATACCCTCAACATCTTTTATTAATCTTATTGTGGTATTATTCATCTCTTCACCAGTATGCACTGCTGTGAGTGTAATTATCCCAGATGAAACTGAGCTAGTAAATAGCAATGAATCATCAGCAACTAAAAGAGTATTAAGTGAAGATGCTACAGTTGACTCTGAGCTATTTATATCAATTGGAACTTTAAATTTATGTAATCTATCTGATTGTATAGATATTTCTATATTTCCAGTTTTTGTGGAAGTACCTGAAAAAGAAATAGTACTTGTTGCTGCAACTGCACCGACACTCGGATCTTCTATATTAATAACATCAACTTGAGAAAAAGTATTTATTCTTCTAAATTCTCTAACCATTGTTGCAATCATAGTTCTGCGACCAAATAAAGCGTCTTCTTCATTTGCATTGCCTATGTGAGAAGTTAACGAGCCTGCTATAACAGACCCAGCACTTCCTTGTCCAATAATCAAGACTTTTTGCGGTGCATTTGTAACATTAATAGCACTTGCTACAATATCAAAATTTATAGGAGGGAGTGATATGGAACTCATGTATTTATCCTTAATTGTTTATTCTAAAATAATTTTATTATTAATAGTAGTATCACCAATATTTAGTAATATGTCAATACCCCTAAAAGGTGTATATATATCTTTTTGTGATGTATCATTAAAAGTTATATCATATGATGTGCTGAACTTATAACCATGCACAATATACGCATCATTTGCGATAACCTCAAAATCATTAACATAAGTATAGACAAAACTATCATCATTGCTAAATTCTTTTAATTGTTTAAATCTGAGAATAGTTTTAAATATTGCTTTTTTAATATCTTCTATATTGTCTCTAGCAGTTAAACCAGTTAAATCATTAGATACAGGTGCAAATATATTAACATCAAAATCTTGTATATCACGAATCCTAAAATCTTCTGTACCGCTAAACATAGATACGCTATCATTAAGAATATTTCTATCTTTGCTTGCTGTGCTAGACCCATAAGTTATATATAGCCAATACTTACCCTGCAACTGTTTACTATATGATTTGTTAGCTCTTACAACATCATTAGCACCACTTATTCTAGTATTGCCATATACTGTAGAATTTCCATAGATTAAAGAGTTAATACCAATATCATCTAACTGATATGTAAAAGTATATTCATTTATAACATTTATTTGTCTTAAACCACCTATAGGATTACCTGAATATCTTATTATAGAGCCATCAGAAATATAATTACCATCTGCAATATTTGTTTGTATGGTAAAACATTGCTTATTAGGAACACTTAATAATTTAAATGTACCATTCAAGCCAACATCCGCAAAACCTATCAAGTCAACTTCTAAATCGCTGCTATTATCTTTGTAGTTCATAGCCATATTAATGCTATTATCATTATTGGTTTTGCATGTGGCTATGCCATTCGATACAACAAAACTTGATATTGGAATAGATATATGAGCATTATTTATTACAACATAATTACTACTCAAAAAATTATGGGGTGATGTAGTTATTATAGTAACTAAACCATTGACAACACTTCCGCTAGATATTGGAATAGTATCACTAAAGTAATCGGTATATTTTGGTAAGGTACGCTGAAATAATTGTATTAATGGCTTTAGTTTCATTTAGCTAACTCCTTTTCTATCTTATCATGCAAAGATATATAGTTATTTCTTTCATTAAGATTTATTGACCTTATTAAATAAGGTCTTTTGTGCATCTTTATAGTACCCAATTCCAAGTATCTAGCATAATCTAGTATACTACTACCAGCTCCAAACTCCATTGAGCTGCCACCATTTATATTAGTATCAATACTATTCACTAGTTTGCCTGTAATACTTGCAGGTGATTGGTTAGGTGCAGATGATATATGAAATATTGTTTTTCCGCCAATATTGTATTTATACAATCTACCAGTTTTAGCCTCATCTAATACTAATTTTTTAGCTGTATATTTTAAATCTTTACCTATTTTATTAAAAGCTTTCTCTATCCCTGTTTTAGTGCCTTTTTCTATGTGAGATATATCTTTAAATGAGATATTGTTGTCAGCATCATCTTTAATCTCAAATATCATAATTTAGAGCCATCTTTTATTGCTTCACCACTAATACTACAATAAAGTTTTAAAAATTTGCTTCTTTGGCTCATATTCTCAACTTTTAATATTTTGTAATTATAATTATTGTATTTTAACCAATTTTCTTGAGTTATACCTTGTTTATATCTGATAAAAAATAAGTGAGTTGGAATATCTTTATCTAGTGATATATTATCAAATAATTTAACTCCATTAACAATCTTAATAGCTGACCAAACATTAGAAATTAAAGTAAAATCTTCCGTAAATTCTGTCGATTGATTTCCTAGCATATTAGGAGCAACTACACTTCGTTTATATAAGGATATTTTAAAGCGTAAATCACCAACACAAACTCTATCATTATTGAATTTAATATTATTGCATATGCTCATATATTAATAATCCTATATTGAGATATAAGCTGCTTTATTGAACTATTAAGTAATTGGTTACAGTTTCCTTGCGAACAATCACCTCTATTTTCATACATAGAAGATATAAGCATTAATACAGCGTTTTTTATTTCACTAGGAACACTTGACCCATCATTACCATATCCTGCAATAAATTCAATCTCTATAGCTTGCAATCTATTTAATATATCACTTGGGAACTTAAAACCATCATTAATAAATATTTTAGAATATATGTCCTCAAAAGTATTGTAATATATATTGGTGTTAACTGTAACAAGCACATTGCTTTTATTGTAATACTTGATACTTGATACAGATTGTAAAGGTGACTTTTTTAATTCCCAATAATCTATGCTATGGCAATGATTTTGAATATTAAAAAAAACATCTCTATGTGTTTTAAATGTAGTTGTTAATAAAGTCCTGTTTGTATATTTCTCAACTAAAGAAACAGCAGTACTTTGTAAAGAAAGCAACAAGTTATCTTCGCTAGTATCTCCAGTATCTAATCTTAGATAATTTTTTATATCATCTAAGATAAATAATGTATTGATGGGTGCAGTAATAACTTTGTAGCTATAGTTTCTCATTTTTTAGCAACCTTACTTATATCTTTTTTTTCTTTTAGTTCTGCTACAACTTCATTTTTCCTAATGTTGTCAAGTTCAACAAGCTTTTTATTAAAGTCAAAAACTGTTAAACATGGAATATTAAATTTAGCAATATAATAAGAACAAGGAAGATTAGTTTCAATATTTTTAAATTTACTCAATGTACCAAATGCAGATAAGTTTTTAATTATTGCATCTCTATAAAATACTGTTTCTATCCAGTCTGTTTTAGGAGCTTCTTGGAATAACTCAGCATACCCATTTAATAGATAAGGGTATAAATATTGAAAAGGTATGTCGTTTGCACGAACTATGCTGCCCAACTTAAAGAAATGAGCATTATTGTGCATTATAATAATTAAATCCTTTTTAATTACTATTTTCATATTATTGTGATCATTACGCATAATACAGTCCTTATATTTATAAATGTTAAACTGGTAGCTTATCGCCTTTTCTTGAAGCTACAACAATTAAGCTTGACCCAGTAGTAACTGCTGTAGAAGTTATTACAACTCTAATATATCTATTGGTGCTAAAGCACCCAACAGTTGCCAGTCTACCCAAAGAATTAGCAGTAGTAACAAGAGTTCCATAATTACCAAGCACTTTATCTAAAGCTATAGCTGCAAATGTAACACCATCAGCACTATCTTCTATTGCAATTGAGTATGAGCCATCAAAATAATTAGCTGCACATAATGAAAACATTACTCCTGCATTATAACCCTGCATATCAATTGTAGTGCAGTTTGTAAGGGTATCTGAATTTATCGAATCATTAAAAATGATATCTTGTCTTATGTTATTTTTAATATCTCTATTAGCCATTTTAATCTCCTTTAATTAAGCAATTAAGCACTTAGTTTTAATATTTTGATTGATTGGAAGTTTGTAACATCTCCGCCGACAAATTTTGTTACATAGTATTTGACAAATGATTTCTTAGTGTAGATATCTCTAATAATTCTAGTACCAACACCATCTACAATAGTATAACCCTCTCTGAAATCACCATAAGCAATAGATAATGAATCTGTAGCTATTTCTTCCATATCGCTAGCAAAAATTACTGGCTTACCAAGCAATATAGGAGTATCACCCACTTTAAGTGAGTTTTCATCTAACATATAACTGCCTTGCAAGTTTTTAATCTTTTTAATGGCAGTGAAAGTAGACCTTGTCATGAACCATACTGCATTTGATTGGTATTCTCCAAGCAAAGAATCTTGTAAAGTTTTAAGTGAATCAGCAGTAATACCGCCAGCCACACCGCTATTAATATGCTCTAATGCCTCAATTTGATAAACTCCATTAGTGCTCCACGCAGGTAGGGTTAAGAAACCTCGAGCTTTTTTAACACCATCGCCTTTAAAGAAAGAAGTATTCTCAACTCTAGTGAACTTTTGTAATACTTTATTTTGAAGCATTCCTTCAACATCAATTGAGCTATCATCAAGCATTCTTTGTGAAATTCTAGGCTCTGCATATTGCTCTTGCGTAGAGATTGTCACTGTACCAAATTTTGGTGTGCCAGTTTCTACTCTATCATCCATCTCACCGACCCAACCGCCAGTAACTCCCTCTTCATCATCAACAAGAAACTCTACCTTACCAGTTGAGCTAGTTATTACCGTAGCAAAAGCTCGCATAGGTGAAGTTTCCCAAACCCTAGTAATAGGTTTAGAAGAGTATTCAGGTCTGATTAAGTATCCGCCATCCGGGTTAGAACCGGCTACTAAAGATTTGATCTGCATATCTAAAGTATCTTTGTCATATCCATTCTCATCTCTACCGTATAAAGATTTTACTATTTCAGTATTTAAATCTTCATTAATAGGCGTTCTATTTCTAAGATACTTATTAATAGCACTTTTTTGCTTTAATAAATCATTATCTGTAGCATTCACATGACCATTACCCATGCGACCCATTCTTTTTTCTAAACTTTCGATTGATTTAGCCAAAATATCTGTTTTAGCAGCATCTTTTTTAATTTCACTCAAAGACTTAGTAATCTCTAAGATAGAAGAATCTGTTTTCTCAACATTGACGCTATAGTTATCCACACTTTTTGCGATAACTTCCATTTTGTCTATAATTTCTTTACTCATTACTTTTTCTCCATTTTATTTAATATGTTTAGCATTTTTTCATTAAATTCATTCTGGGAATCGCTCTCAAAATGACATAAAGAAGCAATATATACACTAGCAGATTTTGAAAATAACTTTGAATCTCTCAAAATATCTTCTAAATCACGCTTATTAGTAATGCTTTTTACTCCTTCTAATTCAAACTTTTTCATATGCATTATTTCTGCATTTTTATTTGCAGGTATTGGCACTATTGATGCTTCTAATAGCTCCACCTCGTGGAATAATCTAACTCCATCGCTTCTATACTCAATACTCTTTTTTACTGGCAGGGCACCGATTGACATCTTCGTTAAACTACCTGCTAACATTTGCGGTATAATTCTTTTACTTACAAACTCATCACTTTTAGGAAGTTTAGCTTCTATATATAAGCCGTTTTCTCTTGCTTCAAGTTTAGTTGTTACACCTATAGGCTCAGCTTGATTATGATTGAATAAGATAGGTTTATTTGTATTAAGACTTTTATTAAAAGCTCCTGCTACAATTATTTCATTATTTCTGTCAATATCATCAGTACTAGCCATTCCACCGAATATAAAATAATCAGAATCAGAATTATCTTTATTAACCATTAAATCGAATGTTTTATAAATCATTAATTAACCTTTACTGTTATTGATACACATCTGCAATTTATAGTATTACCTATTGTCGCACCATTAGACATATCTTTAGGGTACAATAATTTTTCATTATCTACAATAAAAAAATTATTTATATTAGTTTTTTCTCCATCAGCTAATTGATGACTTGGGCGAACTTCATCATCTCCCATAGTTAACCATATTTTATCATATACATTATTTAATTCTAATGTAGCAACATTAGATATATTATGTTTTTGGCTCTCATAAGCTATCCCAACATTATGCTGTGCTATTAATCTACTTCTATTGTCTGCATTATCCTTTAGCTTATTGGATATGTATTTGCCTAAACTAATTTCTTGATCTTGTGCTGCATAGCTATCACTATATGCCTTAATATCTATTTTTGTAGTAGCTAGTATATAAAATATATTATTTATTATATTATTTTCATTATCTACTGTATTAATCTTATTAACTCTATTTTTAATAGTATTATTTTGCTCATCTCCTAAGCTAAAATCTATTATAGACTGATAACTATTTAATTGAGTTTTTCTATATAAGTTATTTAATATCTTCTTAAAATCATTTCTAAATTTATCTATATCTAAGTTATCTATGCTATTAAAAGACACATTTAAGTGATTGTCAGCATATCTAGCTATCTTATTAAACAAACCAACAAGCAAAGGGTAGTAATCACCCTCTAAATCTAACCTTTCTTCATCTTGTCTAGTAGCTTCATTTTGGAGCGACATAATCATCCTTTAATTGATTAAATTCTTTATCTATATTGTCCAATGTAGTTGATGTTGATGGAACTAATAAAGTATCACCATCCGCTATATCTTCATCTGATATATTAGCTCTTAATTCATTAATAGTATTTATACCTATTTTCGCTTTCATCGCAGTTTGCTCTATTGCTCGATATCTAAGAGGGGAAATATCATATTCATTGTAAAATAATTCTATATCCACACCATATGTTTTTGAAAAGAACTTGTTTAATTTGCTTAAAACATCATTAAAAACTGGCAGCACAGCATTATCATAATACTGAACCATTGCTGTCGATAAATTGTTATAAGTCATTGAACTGTCTAACAGTAGCTGTAAAGGATATCCCAAAGCATTAGCTATCTCTATTTTATTTTCTTTTCTTAACTCTTGGAATTGCATATCAGAGTTAGTTTGGGCGATTGGTCTGATCTCAACATCACCATCAACAACCGCAGTTTTCCCAGAATTACCACTGCCATCATATTTTTTACTTTCCTGCACTACACGATTATATTGCTCATCAGTGTAAGGCTCGCCCTTATTAACCCAAGCAGTTCCAATCCTTCCACCTCTTTTTAAATTAGATAAATTATTTATATTACCACTGGTCCATTGCTCAAATTCAGATTCCAAACTAAAAGTTTTAGGAATCCCTATGTAGTTTTCACAAAGTTGATCATTAAAATCCAATATTGGCAATAGAACTTGCTCAATATTTGACTTATATAGATATTCATCATTATTTAACTTATACTCATTATTATAGCCATTGTAGTTATATTGATAACTTTTAGGTGCTTGTATAATAGTGTTATCTGATGAATTATTTATACTAAAATTATATGCAGGAAGTAAATACATTTCATTAGGCTGCATTGAATTAAATTGAATAAATATATTACCAGTAGTCAAATAATGAATAAATAAATCTTTGAAAAAATTTTGTCTGCTTGTCATGTTATTCGGGTTTTTAATCAAATTTAATATCGGATGCTTCTCTATTAATTTATCATCTATATTTAGTTTCAAGTTTATATGTGAGCATGATGTAGCTATTTTATCTACTATAGAGCGATATTGAGATACTTTTTTGTAATACTCAATACTTTTACGCATAGCCCTATTGTCATAATTATAATTAGGTGAAATAGTATGAGGTGAATCGCCTAAATTAGATAAAGCATTTCTAAAGCCATCTTCGTAACCTTTTTTTTCTAAATCTACGCTATTCTTTTTAAAAAAACTAAACATCAAACATTAAACCTTAAAACTCTTTTATTAACACTATAATAGCTCATTATAAAACTATCTGCTAGGTTTGGACTTCTTATATCCCTTTTTTTCATATCTTTTTTTGACTCAACTATAACTAAGCCTCTTTTACTGTCTTGTCTTTTTGGTGATGTTAATTCTGTAATAAGTTTATCCAAATACTTAACATCACTTGAAATACTTATTATATCATCCTCTTGAAATTCAGCACCTTTTACAACAGCATTATATGTTTTTTTCATTCTATCTGCAATATCTTGCCATGACTGCGATTTCAAATTTTCAAAGTGGTCTTTATTTTTTCTATTCGGCATATATTCATAAGTGGGATTTTTGGTTTTTGCTCCAGCATCAAACTTCTCATAAATAACTTTTTGATTGTTTTGTATATTTAAAGCTTTAAATCTACTTCCTGCACTTGCACCTACACCGATGCAATCATAATAAATTGAGGCACCACTTAATACAGCATCATTAAAAACTTTTGTATGGCTTTCTTCAAGCTCATCTTCTTTTGCTTGCCACTCTTTAATTTCGGTAGTCAATATTCCCCATCTTTTAACTGTCGCACAGGCATCTTCACCACTATCAGCAATATCATAACCTATATATTTTTGTCCTCTAACATCAATTTTGAGTTTAATATGTGAATCTATACAAGCTTCAACCCATGCACGCTTGATAAAAACATCTTCACCCTCAGCTTGTGGATAACCCAAATATACATGATTAAATTCTTCTTCATCTAACTCTTCTTTTTTATTCTCAATCGTTTTTAATGCTGATTCTGGCAAAAATGGGTTATTGTCATAATTTATACTTTTAACTAACGCATTTGATTTGTTATTTAATATAAAATTCTTGTAAACATAGTCCGTAACTAAATTAGGATTAAAAACTATAATAACCATATTGGTTTCTTTACGAAGTAGTATCGTTGGCTCGATAATTGCCCATTGATCTCTTGTTATTGTTTCTCCCTCCTCAACCCACATTATGTCTACATTATCAAGACCTTTTATTTGCTCTGTGTTTCGTTCCCACCCCAAAAAAACAAACTCACTACCATTTATAGTTTTAATTGAATTGTTTGTAAATATGAATTTATCTTTGAAGTTTTCATCTTTAGTAACTTTTTTCTTAATGACTGAATAGACAGATTGTTCTATATTTTTTTGAAATTTTCTCACACAAGCTATTTTAACTTTATAAGTTGATGCTAGATAAATTAAAAACCCAGCCGTATCTTCTGTTTTAGATGAGGCTCTGCCGCCATGCAAGATTTTGACTTGTGATTTTGTTTGCCAGAATTCTTTTAAGTATGGATTAAGCTTCATATTTACTTTTCTATGTTAGAATAAAAATCTTCAAATGTTGGAGATACTGGGCTCATTGAACCATCTTCACTAATATGATTAATATCTTGCTTCTCTTTCCAGCCAGCTTGTGTCTTCAAATAAAATATTGCCGATTGTGTATCTCCAGATTGGGCTTTTTGAAGTAATCCTTGTGCTACAGAACCAATAGCTTTTGCTTTTCCTCTCTTATAATGTTCGGCAACTTCTGGCTGCCTTTGCTCAATATCGTAAAATGTAGTCCTGCCTACACCTAAATAATCAGCTATTTGTTGCTTAGATAAAACACTTGCAAGTTTTTCTATTTGCTGCAATTCATCATCTGTTATAACTTTTAAAGGTGCACCTCCACCCTCGCCCTGTCTGCCGTTTTTCATATCATCACCTATTACAATATAATTTTTCTATTACTTCATTATTAGCAGTAGGAGACAATGTCCCTCTATGCTTGTATTGGTTTACTAATCTCATATTATAATGATTATCATATTCGCTCAAATAAATTTTATATTTACTATTTTTTATAAACTCCTTTAATTTAAAAAAATCTATAGTCTTATTGTAACTTGCTGTATTTTTATATGGTGGGTCAAGATATATAACAGTTTCTTCTATAGGAGTATTTATATCAACTTCATCATAGGATAAATTAGTTATTTTCAAATTATGTAGTTGCTGTAGTTGCTCTAGTTGCTGTAGGTGCTGTAGGTGCTGTAATCGCTGTAGTTGCTGTATGTCGCACCGACCTATAGAGTTTATAACTATTCTACCAATAATACATCTTCTTTGCTCTGTATCTTGATTTTTAAAAGTTTCTTTTAGTGTGTTTTCATCGAATTTAAAGTCAAATTTTTCTTTAAACTCTTTAATTGAATTAAAATTATTATCTACAACTATTTCATGCAATAATCTTTTTTGTTTTTCTATGTCTTTCCCAAACATATAATTCTTTTGATTATTACCAAAACTCCAAACTACTTTTACTAAACCACCGTACCAATCATTGCGACTTATATTTTTCTCAAATTCTTCTCTTGATACCCATTTATAACAATCATCAGTAACACCATTTTCAACAATGTATTTTAATAAATTAACTATCGCTGGATTATACTCATTATAATTAACTTCTTTTATTTGTTTAGCCTGTAAAGCCATAAAAGATATACTTCCACCGCCGCCAAACAAATCATAAAAATACTTAGCCTTAGGATTTTCTTTGAGTATATGAGTTAATATTTTAGGTGCTAATTTTCTCTTGCCCCCCATGTATGGCATTCCTAAACCTGTTATTGACATAAGAACCCTCTACTCAATAACTCTTCTTTTAGTTGCTTTTTATCTAACTCGCTATCAAAAACAATGCTTATCTTGATTGGATTATCTTTATCTTCATCAATATCATCATCAAATAGATTTTCATCAACATCACTATTAAAGCTCTCAACCTCAAAATCAAAACCTAAGTCACTAAAATCATAATTTAATTCTTTCAATGTTTCTAGCTCTATATTAAGTTTATCCATGTCCCAATCAGAATTTTCTGCTATTTTATTATCTGCTATTACTAGGGCTTTTTTCTGTGCCTCTGTAAGCCCTGACACTAACACACAAGGCACTTCTTTAATACCTAGCAACTCACACGCTAATAGTCTGCCATGCCCTGCTATGACATTATTAAAACTATCTATTAATAGCGGACTAGTAAATCCAAATTCGGTAATACTTGCAGCTATTTGTTTAATTTGGTTATCACCATGTATCTTTGAATTATTAACATAAGGTATTAGCTTAGATACTTCTCTGTTTTCTATTTTGTAATTTTTCATATTTACACCTTATGCAGGAATTTTATTATATTCATCTATTGAAATAGTTTTAAAAATATATACTTGAACATAGCCATTCATATTTTTAAGAGATTTTATCCCCATAAATTGCAATAAGAAAAAACTATTATTTAAATTAAGCGTTTGGTTAACAGTATATACTCTATTATTTTTAGCTATGCCAGTAATTATTATATTTTTACCTTGATTATAATAGACACTAGTATTAAGTTGTAACTCATGATCTGTTACTTGAACTACTTGCAGACTCATATCTTGAGGAGTGAGTGCTGTAGCCTTATTTATAAATGGCGTAACATCTTTAGCATTCATTATATCATTGAAATATTTTAGTTTATCTGCATAACTTTGTGATGTTAATAATAATAATATTATTATTGTAAAGTATTTTGTAATTTTCATAACTTAATCCTCGTTATTTCATCATTTGAAATTGTAGCAGATAATTGATGAGATTATTTTTCGGTATATCTACCTAGCTACAAAAACAATTATATACCATATATTATAATTATTTTAATTTATTTTGTTTTTTAATTTTTCTTTGCATTGACTTACCTCCGAGCCAAAAAGATAAAACCATTAAAACTGCAGTTAAATTCTTATCTATAAAATTAATAATCATTCCAGATAATTTTTGTCCATATTGATACACCGAATCAGCATTATAATTATCTTTATTACTAATATTATGTATAGACTTGTCTGACTCATCTTTTCCTACATGCAAAAAACTACCTATTCCTGTCCAGAAGCTAGACTTTTTAGTGCTATTTGTTTCTTTTTTAGTTACATTTGAATTTCTATATTTCTCTGCTTTAGAATCGCCATTGGTAAAATTGGCTTGAACATCTGCTTGTAGTTGTGATGTTGACTGATCAGAAGTTTTTTGTGTCTTGTTAAACATATCTGGAGTAATACCCCCAAGATCTCCGCAAGAAACAAGAAGAAAGCTTATTATTAATATTAAATACTTTTTCATAATTAGGTAAATCTTAAAGATATTCCAGCATTAAGATCAATTATTAATAGTAATTTTTTAATTATCATTTTTTTGTTTTCCTATTTTTGTTGTTTTTTAAATTTTAATTTGCTTATTGCTTTATTTATCAATTGGCGAATGACAATTAATATATCAACACTAAACATCTTAATTAACTTTAATACAGTACTCAAAATTAACTTTCTCATGTGTTACTTACCTCGCATATTTTTATTAATATTTTTTCTTATTGTTTGTATTAATATCTCTCCGCTTTCTAAATTTAGAAAATTATCCATACAAAATAATTTTAAATCTATATAATTTTTACAATAATCATTATATAGTCTTACAGCTTCATCATATTCATAAGAATAATATTTATCATTATTTCTTTTTAATACCAATTTACTTATCATTACTCATACTCATCTATTAATATCAAACAAATCATCAACACACAATCTACCATCACTTAAAAAAATAATTTTTCTCATTGATGATGAATGTAAATTACCCTCATTTTTTACAAAAACACGATATAGGTTTTGATAACTTATTTTTGTTTTTCTACTTAATTGATTCAAGTTTTCGCAGTTAGTTTCTTTCAAGATAAAATCTAATTTTTCTTTTATATCCATTTTTTATATTTTGGTATTGATATGTAACCATTATATCATAAAGTAAGAAATAATTATTAATTTTCATATATTTCTTAAAATTATAGAAAATAATTCAAAAAAACTATTGCTTTTATATACGGCATGGCGTATAATACTCTCATACCTTAAT
>JAAHTG010000746.1_pt1 | contig 26448 bp, 17 predicted proteins | sample 6116081 | NCBI WGS metagenome assembly JAAHTG01 (sample SAMN13939989, study PRJNA603662) | sponge metagenome | isolation source: marine sponge | host: Mycale hentscheli | place: New Zealand | collected 2005 | reverse complement strand
GGAACGTCCAGAAAACATTCTTAACAACTGGCGAGTTACAAAAACTACGCTTAGATTAGGTTCAAGAATAATTGGTAAGTGTATGATGGGTTCAACATCAAACGCTTTAGATAAAGGAGGAACAAATTTTAAGAAACTATATAATAATTCAGATGTTACGAAAAGAAACGCCAATGGCCAAACTCGCTCGGGATTATATTCTTTGTTCATACCTATGGAATGGAACTACGAAGGATTCATTGATATGTATGGAGTACCTACGTTCGACACTCCTAAAGAAGAAACACTTGGTCCGCAAGGAGATCCAATAGAAATAGGAGTAATAGAGCATTGGCAAAATGAAGCTGATGGATTAAGAAATGATCAAGATGCTTTAAACGAATTTTATAGACAGTTTCCTCGTACAGAGGAGCATGCTTTTAGAGATGAAGCAAATAACAGTATATTTAATTTAGTTAAGATATACGAACAAATAGATTATAATGAAGATTTAAAAAGCTCTGCTGGAATAACACAAGGTAATTTTCAGTGGGCTATGGGTAGTAAAGATTCAAAAGTAGTATTTTACCCTGATAATAATGGTAGATTTAAAGTTAGCTGGGTTCCACCAGTTCACTTACAGAATAATGTAACCATTAAAAATGGTAGAAAAACACCTGGTAACGAACACATGGGAGCATTCGGTTGTGACTCATATGATATATCAGGAACTGTAGACGGAACAGGATCTAAAGGTGCATTGCATGGGTTAACAAAGTTTTCTATGGAAAATTGTCCACCTAATCAATTCTTTTTAGAGTACATAGCAAGGCCTCAGACTGCTGAGATCTTCTTTGAGGACGTTCTAATGGCACTTGTATTTTACGGGATGCCTATACTTGCAGAAAATAATAAACCACGTCTATTGTATTATTTAAAAAGGCGAGGTTATAGAGGTTACTCAATGAATAGACCAGATAAAACATGGAATAAATTATCTGTTGCAGAAAAAGAAATAGGTGGTATACCTAATTCAAGCGAAGACATTAAACAAGCTCACGCAGCTGCAATAGAAATGTATATACAAGATCATGTTGGTTTAAAAGGAGATGGTACTTATGGAAATATGTATTTTAACTCTACTTTAAACGACTGGGCTGGATTTGATATAAATAAACGAACTAAATACGATGCCGCAATAAGCTCTGGCCTAGCGGTTATGGCTTGCAACAGGCATCTATATACTCCACACGCATCAATGGAAAAACAAAAATTAAACATAAGTTTTGCTAGATATAAACAAGCTGGCATGCGATCAAAAATAATAGAATAACATGGCTGAATCAGTTGTAAAAGGTTACTTTCCAAGTCAAATCGCAAGCGATTTAGAAAAGAATAGCCAAGAATATGGTTTAAAGGTTGCTAAAGCTATAGAGTCTGAGTGGTTTAAAAGAGATTCAGGTACTAATAGGTTTTATAGTAATTCTAATGAGTTTCATAGATTAAGATTATATGCAAGAGGAGAACAAAGTATACAAAAATATAAAGACGAACTATCTATTAACGGTGACTTATCTTATCTAAACTTAGATTGGAAGCCTGTTCCTATTATACCTAAGTTTGTAGATATAGTAGTTAATGGTATATCTGAAAGAGCTTATGATATAAAAGCTTTTTCTCAAGATCCATATGGTGTTAGTAAAAGAACTAAGTATATGGAGTCAATACTTAGAGATATGCAAACTAAAGAGTTAATACAGTTTGCTAAACAAAATTTTAATGTTGATATGCAAGAAAATCCTACTGAAGAGTTACCAGACTCTAAGGAAGAGCTTGACTTACATATGCAATTAAACTATAAACAAGCTGTTGAAATAGCTGAAGAGCAAGCTATAAATACATTGTTAGAAGGTAACAAATATGAATTAACTAGAAAAAGGTTAAATTATGATCTTACTACAATAGGTATAGCAGCTGTAAAAAATACTTATAATACATCTGAAGGTGTTAAAGTTGAATACTGTGATCCAGCTAATATGATATACTCATATACTGAATCACCTTATTTTGACGATATATATTATGTTGGAGAAATAAAATCATTACACTTAAACGAGGTTAAAAAACAATTTCCTAATTTAACTAATGAAGATTTAAACAACATAACTAAACAAGGTGTTCACAACACTGGTTTGTTTAATAGAACAGTATCTGAGACAAATAACTTAGATAAAAACACAATACAAGTATTATACTTTAACTACAAGACATACGCCAACGAAGTATATAAAGTTAAAGAAACCGCAACTGGTGCTACTAAAATTATTATAAAAGATGATAGTTTTAATCCACCAGGTTTAGATGAGCAGTTAGAAGCTAGATATGGGAAAATGTCTAGATCTATAGAGGTTTTATACGAAGGAGCATTGGTTTTAGGCACGCAAAGATTATTAAAATGGGAGCTTGCTAAAAATATGATGAGACCTAAGAGTGACTACACTAAGGTTAAAATGAACTACAACATCGTAGCTCCAAGAATGTATAAAGGTAGAATTGAATCATTAGTAAGTAGAATAACTGGTTTTGCAGACATGATACAGTTAACTCATTTAAAGCTACAACAGGTTATGTCAAGAATAGTACCAGATGGTATATATTTAGATGCTGATGGTTTGGCTGAAATTGATTTAGGTAACGGCACAAATTACAACCCACAAGAAGCATTAAATATGTTTTTTCAAACAGGTTCTATATTAGGTAGATCATTTACATCTGAAGGTGATATGAACCCTGGCAAAGTACCTATACAAGAAATAAATAGTGGTTCTGGTGGTTCTAAAATGCAGACCTTAATACAAACTTATAATTACTATTTACAAATGATACGTGATGCAACTGGTCTTAATGAGGCTAGAGATGCTAGTACACCTGATAGTAACGCTTTAGTTGGTATACAAAAGCTTGCTGCTGCAAATTCAAATACAGCAACAAGACATATATTACAAGCTGGTTTATTCTTAACGTCTGAAACAGCCGATTCGTTATCACTTAGAATATCTGATATTTTAGAGTATTCACCAACAAGAGATGCTTTTATACAAGCTATAGGTTCTCACAACGTATCTGTTTTATCTGAAATGCAAGAGTTACATCTTTATGATTTTGGTATATTCTTAGAATTAGCACCTGATGAAGAAGAAAAGCAATTACTTGAGAATAACATACAAGTGGCTATAGCGCAAAAAATGATCGATCTTGATGATGCAATAGATCTTAGAAATATTAAAAATATAAAACTTGCAAACCAACTACTTAAAATACGTAGAAAGAAAAAACAAGAAAGAGATCAGCAGATGCAAGAAAGAAATATTCAAGCACAAGCACAAGCTAATGCTCAAGCTCAACAAGCTGCGTCTCAAGCTGAAGTACAAAAGCAACAAGCTCTTATACAGATACAAACAGCATTAGAACAAACTAAAGCTCAACTTGATTTACAAAAACTTCAACAAGAAGTTAATAGTAAAAAAGAATTAATGCAGTTAGAATTTCAGTTAAATATGCAATTAAAGCAATTAGAGAATCAAACTGTTAACGATAAAGAAAAATACAAAGAAGACAGAAAAGATGAAAGAACAAAAATTCAAGCATCTCAACAGTCTGAATTAATAGATCAAAGGAATAACGCTAAGCCACCTAAGAACTTTGAATCTACAGCAAATGATACTATGGGTGGTATAGATTTAGGTTTATTCAATGCCTAAAAATTGTTTAATTTTATAATATTATATTATGTCAGAAGAATTAGAAGAAGTTGTAGATGAATCTACAGCTGATCAACCTACTGAAGAAGTAGTAGATCAAGAAAAACCCGTTGAAGAGCAGCCTAAAAATGAGGTTGATGAAGACGGTACTATTAAGTTGGATTTAAGTAATTTAAATAAAATACCAAATCCATCTGAAACTACAGAAGAGCCTGTTGAACAAGAGGTCGAAGAAGTAGTAGAAGAAGTTGTTGAAGAAGTTGTTGAAGAAAAACAAGAAGAACAACCTGTATTAGAAGAAATAAAAGAAGAAGAAGTACAAGAGCAAACAGAGCAATTAGCAGAAGAAGTAGAAGAAGCTGTTGCAGAAGCTGAAGAGTCTGGAGTTGAACTACCTGAAAATATACAGAAAGCTGTAGATTTTATTAATGAAACAGGTGGTAGTTTAGAAGACTATGTAAGGCTTAATCAAGACTTTAGTAGTTTTGACGATGATCAACTGTTAAAAGAGTACTATAAACAAACTAAACCTCATTTATCAAATGATGAAATTGATTTCATGATAGAAGACAGTTTTAGTTTTGATGAAGACGAAGATACAGAAAGAGATATTAAAAGAAAAAAATTAGCGCTTAAAGAGCAAGTTGCCAGTGCTAAAAGCCACTTAGACGGGCAAAAGTCTAAATATTACGAAGAAATCAAAGCTGGAAGCAGGTTAGCGCCTGAGCAAAAGAAAGCTATAGATTTTTTCAACCGTTACAATAAGGAATCTGAGGAAAGCAACAAGGTATTAGAATCTCAGAAGTCTATATTTAATAAGAAGACTGAACAAGTCTTTTCTAACGAGTTCAAAGGTTTTGAATATAAAGTTGGACAAAAAAAATATAGATTTAACGTAAAAGATGCTAAAAGTGTAAAAAGCTCTCAAAGCAACATCAATAATTTTGTTAAGAAGTTTCTTAACGATAAAAATGAAATGAATGATGCTAAGGGTTATCACAAATCATTATTTACAGCAATGAATCCAGACATGGTAGCAAACCATTTTTATGAACAAGGAAAAGCAGATGCTATTAAAGATAGTATGGCTAGATCTAAGAACATAAGTATGGAACCTAGAAAAGGTCATGAAAATGTTATCAAAAGTGGTTTCAGCGTGAGATCAGTGCCAAGTGAAAGTTCTAATGATTTTAAGATTAAAATTAGAAAATAACAATTAAAAATTTAAAAAATGGCAATAGCAAGTTCAGGTGCCGCTCTAGCGCACCTTACTCCAAGACCCGTAAAAGATCTATTTGGAGACAATTATTTAAGCATTACCGGGAATGACTTTAACTTTACAAAACAATTCTTACCAGAAGTATATGAAAAAGAAGTAGAAAGATACGGAAACCGTACTATCTCTGGATTTTTGAAAATGGTAGGAGCTGAAATGCCTATGGCTTCTGACGAAGTTGTATGGTCTGAACAAGGTAGAATTCACGTAGCGTATGACGATGTTGTAGGTACTGATGTTTCTGCTAACTTACTTACTTTTAGTGCTGCTCACTTAATTAACATCGGTGATACTATCATCGTTAGTAAAGGTGGTGTAACATTAAAATGTTACGTATCTGCTGTTCCTTCTTCAACTACAATTACTGCACAACCTTACACAGCTGCTGATATTTCAGGTATTGGTGCTGACGCTGTTTCAGGTGTAAAAGTATTTGTATATGGTTCTGAATACAAAAAAGGATCTTCTGGAGCTGGTAACACTAAAGACGCTAACTTCACATCTTTTAGTAATAAACCAATTATTCTAAGAGACAAGTACAGTGTAAATGGTTCTGATACTGCTCAAATTGGGTGGGTTGAAGTAACTACTGAATCTGGAACTGGAGGTTACCTTTGGTATTTAAAATCAGAGCACGAAGCAAGATTAAGATTTGAAGATCAATTAGAAATGTCTATGATTGAAGCAGAGAAAAAAGGCGGATCATCTGCTATTTCAGCTTCAGGAATTTCTGGATCTGAAGGTTTATTTGCTGCAATTAACTCTAGAGGTTTAGTATTTAACAATGCTGACTTTGGAGGTTCTGAAGCTACAGACGGTCTAGCTGACTTTGATTTAATTTTACAAGAATTAGACAAGCAAGGATCAATTGAGGAAAATATGTTATTCTTAGATAGAGGAACTTCTCTAGCTATCGATAATATGTTAGCTGCTCAAAACTCTTACGGTTCAGGCGGTACATCTTACGGTGTTTTTAGTAACAGCGAAGATATGGCGTTAAATTTAGGATTTTCTGGTTTCAGAAGAGGTTCTTATGACTTCTACAAAACTGACTGGAAATACTTAAATGACTCAACTACAAGAGGACTAGTTGGTGATATTGAAGGTGTATTTGTTCCTGCTGGAACTTCTACAGTTTACGATCAGCAATTAGGTAAAAACATCTCAAGACCATTCTTACACGTTAGATACAGAGCTTCTGAAGCTGACGATAGAAGAATGAAATCTTGGATTACTGGTTCTGTTGGTGGAAACTATACAAGCGACGAGGATGCAATGAACGTACATTTCTTATCTGAGAGATGTTTATGTGTTCAAGCTGCAAACAACTTCGTATTGTTGAAATCTTCTGATGGAGTTATCGGTGACTAATTATTACCAATAGTAAACTTTACCCTCGTTATTTTGACGGGGGTAACTTTTACTTTTATTAACATTTATATTATATTATATCATGAAAAAAGAGAAATCAGCAAAAAGCTGGGAAATAAAAGATAGACTTTATATATTAAAGTCAGGAGTTCAACCATTAGTTTTTACACTACCATCTAAACACACGAGAAGAAAGTCGTTATTGTGGTTTGATGAAAACAGTGGCGTTCAACAAGAGATTAGATATGCAACAAATCAATCATCACCTCTAGTTGAAGAACAAAAAGGATCGGTTACGTTAGGTCACATTATATTTAGAGATGGAACTTTAAACGTACCAAAACAAAAACAAAATTTACAAAAATTGCTTTCTTTATATCACCCTGCAAAGGATGTTATTTATAAAGAGCATGATGAAGTAGAAGATGCAAAAGACGATCTTGAATATATGAATTTAGAGATCGACGCATTAGTTGCTGCAAAAAATGTTGAAATTGATTTAGCTGAAGCTATATTAAGAGTAGAGATTGGTTCTAAGGTTAATAATATGACTTCTAAGGAAGTTAAAAGAGATTTATTAGTATTTGCTAAAAGAAATCCCGCTTTATTCTTAGATTTATTACAGGACGATAGCGTAGAGCTTAGAAACTTTGGTATAAAAGCTGTAGAAGCTGGAATACTAAAACTATCACCAGACCAAAGAAATTTTACTTGGGCTAGTAACGGTAGAAAAGTTTTAACAGTTCCATTTGATGAGCATCCATATTCTGCGTTAGCTTCATTCTTTAAAACTGACGAAGGTATAGAAATATACAAAAACATCGAAAAGCGATAATAACAATTGTAGGTAAGGCCTGCTTTTGTAGGCCTTTTCCTATAATAAAAAAATAACATGAGTGTAAATATAGATACAGTTTATCAAAGAGTATTAAACATTGCTAATAAAGAGCAAAGAGGATACATAACACCTCAAGAGTTTAATCTGTTCGCTAATCAAGCACAGATGGACATCTTTGAGCAATATTTTTATGACCTAAACCAGTTCAGTAGAATACCTGGTAACGACTCAACTTATTCTGACATGACAGATCTTTTACAAGAAAAGATTGATGTGTTTGAAAAATTTAGACAAAATGTATCAATGGGTTCTGGAGGCGTAGGTACTTTACCTAACTATTACAGAATGGGAGAGCTATATTATAACAACTCAGGATCTTTTGTTGAAGTAGAAAAACTACAACAAAACGAATTACACCATTATATAAACTCACCACTAACAACCCCATCACTTTCTTTACCTATTTATGTAAACACATCATCATCTGCTATACAAGTTTATCCTATCACTATAACTTCAGGAGTTACGTGTAACTATATATCTAGACCCGCTACTGTAAAGTGGGCTTATACTATAGTTTTTGAACAAGCTATGTATAACGCAAATAATAGTGTTAATTTTGAATTACACGATTCAGAAGAAACAGAATTAGTTATGAAGATACTTTCTTTGGCTGGAGTAATGCTTAAAGATCCTAATATGTATCAAATAGCTAGTACAGAAGATCAAAAATCACTACAACAAGAAAAACAATAATAAATGGGATTATTTCAAGGAACACAACAAAACTACTACACTACTGCTTCTAGTTTCGGAAATTATCAAACTATAAGTCTTAAGGATATAATCAACAACTTTGAAATAGCTTATGTTGGTGAAGGTAAGATTATACCTAAACAAAAAAGAAGCAATATAGTATTTTTTGCAAAAAGAGCTTTACAAGAATTAAGCTACGATACTTTAAAATCAGAAAAATCACAAGAAATAGAAATAAGCCCTAATTTAGTTATGGCTTTACCTCACGACTATGTTAACTATGTTAAAATTAGTTGGAAAGACACTTCTGGTGTTGAAAGAATTATATATAAAGCAGATAAAACTAGTAATCCATTTTCTATATTACAAGATGGAGATTACAATTATATATTTGATAGTAATAGTAATTTATCAGCATCTACAGATTCAGACACTTGGTCAGACTTTAAAGCCTCTTCAAATGCAACTAGTGATACTAGTGTTGATGATAGCGGTTTTGACACATCTACATCTAATGGTGGTAGATTTGGTCTAGAACCATCAAAAGCACAATCAAATGGTGTTTTTTATATAGACCCTTTAAAAAATAGAATACATTTTAGTGCCGACATAAACGGTAAAACAATTACATTAAAGTATATATCAGACAGCTTAGCTACAGATGATGAAATGAAAGTACATAAGTTTGTAGAAGAAGCTATTTACAAGTTTATTGCTCACTCTATACTTGCATCGTCATCAGGTGTACAAGAATATATAGTTGCAAGATTTAAGAAAGAAAAATTTGCAGCAATAAGAAATGCAAAATTAAGATTATCAAATTTAAAAATTGAAGAGTTAACTCAAGTAATGCGAGGTAAGTCTAAACAAATAAAACATTAGCACATGCCAGAATTAAAGCACCATTTTCGTCTAGGTAAAATGAATAAAGACCTTGACGAAAGATTAGTTAACAATGGCGAATACAGAGATGCATTAAATATAGAAATTGCTAGCTCTGAAGGTTCAGATGTAGGTTCAGTACAAAATATATTAGGTAATACACTAGAAAAAGTAAATACTTATAATTCTGATACTAAAGCTAACACGTATTGGGCTAGTTCATTTGGTTTAACAAACGCTTCTTGTATTGGTGTTACTAGAGATACTGAAAATGAAAAAATATATTGGTTCTTAACGTCTGACTCAGCTGACTGTATAATAGAGTTTGATCAGACAACTAAAGAAATTTCACCTATACTTGTAGACACTCAAAACATATTAAATTTTTCTAGTAATAAATTTATAACTGGTATAAATATAATAGAAGGTTTACTTTTTTGGACAGATGATGTTTATGAGCCAAAAAAAATAAATATATCTATTTTTAAAACAGCTACAAATAATACGTTTACACATACGCAAATAAACGGTGGTAATTTTATTGAAGATCACATAACTGTTATTAAAAAATCTCCAATAAATGCTCCGACTCTATCTATGTCGGCTTCTAAAAGATCTGGTGTAATAGAATCATCTACTAACTATAACTTCGCACCTAATCAAGAGCCGTTACCAACTACAACTTCACCTTTTACATTATCATTTAACCCCGCACCTAACTTTGTTGTTGGAGACACTATAATACTAAGTGCCAGTGAAGATGATGCTAATTTTGTTGATGAAATAGAAGTAAGAATTAAAATAGTTTCTGTTTTATCTAACATAAATTTCTCAGTAAACCTACAATCAGTTTCTGATCTTGTACCTTCAAGTGAAATAATTTATAAAGCAGAGCTAGAACAAGAGGAACCTTTGTTTGAGTTTAAATTTCCTAGGTTTGCATATAGATATAAATATGAAGATGGTGAATACTCTTGTTTCTCTCCTTTTTCTGAGGTTGCATTTTTACCTGACGAATTTGATTATAATCCTAAAAAAGGTTATAATTTAGGTATGAGTAATAATATTAGAAGCTTAACAATATTAGATTTTAAACCCTCTGATATACCTCATGATGTAATAGAGGTTGATTTACTTTATAAAGAATCTAATTCTACTAATGTATATACTGTAAAAACATTTGATAGCGATGATCCAGAGTGGACTGCAAATAGTTTCAATATTGAATCAGAAATAATATATGCTACTTTACCTTCTGTTCAACTTTTAAGACCTTGGGATAATGTTCCATTAAAAGCTAAAGCTCAAGAAATAATAGGTAACAGACTTATATATGGTAATTATACTCAAAATTATGATCTAATAGATTACAATAATAAAATTGTAAAACCTAAATTTGACGTAACAATAGAGCAACCAGTAGATAGAACTGTAATAATAAAAAGCCCGTCTAAATCAATAAAGTCACTAAGAACATATCAACTAGGTGTAGTTTATAAGGACAAATATGGTAGAGAAACTCCTGTTTTAACAGATGACTCTGGTTCTAAAAAAATTGGTAAAAAATCAGCTGATAATTACAATAATATAAAAGTTAATCTTACTAATCCTACTTACCCATCTTGGGCAACTCATTTCAAATACTTTATAAAAGAACCATCCAATGAGTATTATAACTTAGCTATGGATAGGTGGTATAATGCTGAAGATGACAATGTATGGTTAAGTTTTCCTTCTAGTGAAAGAAATAAAGTACAAGAAGATAGATTTATTATATTAAAGAAAAAACACGATTCTGATGTTTTTGTAAGTGATGATGCCAAGTACAAAATAATAGCTATATCTAATGAAGCTCCAGACTTCTTAAAAGAAACTAAAAAAAGCAAAGGTATTATGGAAACTGACTTTTTAAGCTCAGGTTTTCCACAGAAAGATGGTACTTTTGTTGATATTGGTGCTACAGAGTTTGAATCAGAAACTTTTGGTGTTGGTGAAGGTACGAATCCTGAAATAATATCAACTTCAGATCTTTATATAAAGTTTAAAGCTGGAAATAACGCTTCTAAGTACTATGAAGTTGTAAGTTTTTCAAAAATATCTAGTCCTGATAGATACAGAATAACTATAGATAAAACTTTTAAAGAAGACGTTAGTTTTGTTGGCACATCTTCTTCGCCTGTATCAGGCTTAAGCATAGAAATAGCTCAACAAGTTATAGAAAACAAACCAGAATTTACAGGAAGATTTTTTGTTAAAGTTTACAAAGATCAAGTTTTACAAGATAATATATTAAGCAAAACTGAGCAACAAACTAGTTATGGTATAGTTTCTAAAGAAAAAATATTTTTAATAAAAAATAAATCAGCTAGCAAGAGCTTCTGGAGAGATTCTAACAAAGGTGGTGGTGACGTTAAGTCTGGATGGTTTATTGATAACAACAATAATTATTACAACAGTGGTCATGGTGGAGGTAGTTTAGATCCTAACAAGAGAAGAGATGGTAAAAGACTAGGGGATACAAATGCTGGTTATGGTATAAAAGCTGGTAACAAAACAATATCAATTTCATATCACTGGTTTGGTAGTAAAGATAGAAACGCTTGGACAAGCGTATGGGACAAGTTTCCTAGTGATGAAGAAGATCAACAGTATATTGATTTTGTTAAAGCATTAGAAAACGACGGCATGAAGTTTAGGTTAACTGCTGATCCTACAAATACTGTTTATGAAATTAAAAAACATTTAAGAAGACATATATTTGCATACGATCAACCTAGAGTCAAAAGAGGTAAGTTTGCTAGTATGAGAGTTATAAGATGGACTTTAGCTATAGACAAACCTATAAAATGGTCACCAGAAACAAATATAACAGGTATACAAAATAAAGCTAATGGAACTGGTTTTGAATTTTTAACACCCTATAATGATGACGCTGAATTTACAACTGATAATCCTGCTATATGGGAAACTGAACCTCTTGAAGATATAGGTTTAGATTTATATTACGAGGCTAGTAATGCTTACCCTATAAGTCAACACGGTAATTCGCACAAGTTAGATTGGTCTAATTGCTATTCTTTTGGAAATGGTGTAGAATCAAATAGAATAAGAGATGATTTTAATGCTGTTCAAATTGATAAAGGGCCTAAAGTATCTACTATATTAGCTGAGCAATATAAACAAGAAGTTAAAAAAGCTGGTTTAATATTTTCAGGAATATTTAACTCTACATCGGGAATAAATAGAACTAATCAGTTTTTAATAGCTGAACCTATTACTAAAGATCTTAACCCTTACTATGGAGGAATACAAAAGCTATACTCTAGAACTAGAGATGGTGATTTAATTACTTTATGTGAAGATAAAAGTTTAAAAATATTAGCAGACAAAGACGCTTTGTTTAATGCTGATGGAAATGCTAATTTAACATCCGTTAATAGAGTTTTAGGTCAAGCTATACCTTACGTAGGAGAGTTTGGAATTAGTAAAAATCCAGAATCGTTTGTTCAGTACGGGTTTAGATCTTACTGGGTGGATAAAAACAGAAGTGTTGTTATAAGGCTTTCTAATGATGGTTTAGAGGAAATATCTAATAAAGGTATGTCTGATTTCTTTAGTGATAATCTAGCACAGTCTACAAGTGTTGTAGGTAGCTATGATAATGATAAAGGTGCTTATCACATAACTCTTAATGGGAAAACATTATGTTATAAAGAAGCTGTTAGAGGCTGGACAACAAGATCATCTTGGTTACAAGAGCAAGGTATAAGTTTAAATAACAAGTTTTACACATTTAAAGATGGTAATATTTGGGTTCACTATAGTAATCCTATTAGAAATAATTTCTATGGTGTTCAGTATAATTCTTCTATTAAGCTTTTAGTTAACGATGCTCCTAGTACTATTAAATCTTTTACGGCTTTAAATTACGAAGGATCTCAATCTGTTCAATACACTTATGATATAGACCCTGGTGATGGAGAAACTGATTCACAAGTTAAAACTAAAAATGGTTGGTTTGTTAACAGTATAGTTACAGATCAACAAACAGGCTCTATAAAAGAGTTTAAAGACAAAGAAGGTAAGTGGTTTAATTATATAAAAGGAGATGCAACTACATTATCTAATCTAGACACTAAAGAATTTTCTGTACAAGGTATAGGTAATCCTTCAGTTGTAGGTAATATGGTTAAACAATTTACTATAACAGTTTCAGACACGGGAGACCAAGATTAAAATATAAAAAATGGCAAATAACTATACAGTATCATCGCTTGAAACACCTACAGGAATAATAGAGACACCAGGAGATAACGTTAGTAGTTCAACGCCTACTTATATATTAACTATAACTCCTGATGCAGGTTACTCTATAACCCATAGTAATTTTATAGCTAATTCACTTCCAAGCGAGATAAGTAGTGTTACGTTTGCTCAAAACGGAGAAATAGTTGTAGCTACAGTAAATTTTGCTACAAACTTTATAATGCCATCTAACAATGTAGATTTACAAATAGACATCGATGGTTCTGCACAATTAAAAAATTATACAGTAGCTGGCACGTATAGCACAACAGAAACAAACACAACTACCAGTAGTGTTAGCAACGTTGCTTATAGTAATAATGGGAATTACACAACTACAGAACTGTTGTTTTCAAAAACTTTTACAGCTAGTTCCACATCAGGAACTGGTTTTAGTGGTTATTATTTTGAAACAGAACCTTATATAAGTTTTAGTAGCATGCATTTATTTGGGCCTAGAGCTAGTAGGTATAATATAACAACATCTAAGGTTTATAACTCTGAAAATCAATTAACATCTAAAACGTTTAATGTAAACTATACATACCCACCATTAAACTATTCTGGAGATTCTATATCTTTTATAGCAAATGCAGTAAAAATATATAACGAACCTTTAGAAATAAAAAGTTACAAAATTGTAACAAAAAACTTAAGTAAGTTTGGAGAAAGTAGATCACTAAGAATATATGGATCACCTGGTTCTAAGTTTGATTTAACAATAACAAAAAATAGTGCTGAAACTTATAATTTTGTAGATAATGTGTTTACATCTACATCTAGTTATGATGATGATAGAACTATACCTAGCTTAGGTTATTATGATTATGATATATTATTTCCTGGTGGAAATGCCGCAGACAACTCAATAACACAAGACAACACATATACTATATTGATAGCGGCCGGCACTAACACCGCTTTACAATTACAGAGCCCTTTGTTAGATAAATTTGATATAAAACAATTGCTTGACAAGTCTGTGACTATAAGTGTTTCTGATAGTGGTAGCACAGGGTACACTATATCATCTTTTACACCTATAACTGGTCCTGTTGGAGAGGCTGATCCTGTTATAGAATTTAATAATATATTTACAATATCTTATAGTAGTGCTATAACGATAGTAGGTCAACCTTTAGTTACAAATTTTGTTTCAGCCTTAGATGTCGGAAACACTGATGTTGCTTTTTCAGACGTAACATTAACGCAAGGGGTAACCAATACGGTTAACTTAACTATACCTAAAAGTTACATATATGAATTTGGCGAAAGCAATGTAATTTATAATTTAGATATAGCTAGCTTTATAAGTGTAGCCACGAATACACAACCTGTTGCTAGCCCACAAATTAGATCGGCTGTTAGTTCTGTAGGTAAAAGCTTAGCGCTTGCTGGTAGTGACGCTGAAAATTCACCACTTACATTTGCAATAGCTAGCAACCCAACCAATGGTACTTTAAGTAACTTTAATACTAATAATGGTTTTGTAGTGTATACATCTAACTCTGGTTTCACAGGGTCTGATTCATTTACGTTTACCGTTAATGATGGTGACTTAACAAGTACAGCGGCTACAGTGTCGTTAAATGTTACAGCACAAAGCGTTGCTCCAACCGCTACAGATATATTCTCTTGGAGAGAAGGAAACTCTGGATCATATACAACCTTATTAAGTTGGGAAGGAGACGTGAGCTACACTAATTTAACTACAGGTAGTAGTAACATAGGACTTTCTGTTACTAACTGGTCACTTGATCCAATTCACACAGGTTATCCTTCTAATCCTGCTTATATAGATGGTTACGAAGATTTCGATGTAGATTATGAGTTTAAAGATTCTAACGGAACAGTATTATATAGTAGTTACCTACAGATAAACACAAGCACTTCTAGCGTTAGCAGTATGGGTGCAACATTAAACTTTAGCAACACGAATATACTTATTCCTGGAACCTATAACAGTGGTAACGGATTAATATCAGGTGCTAGCTATACTTTAGAAATTAAACTATCATACAATAATAATTCTCAACCTTAATAATCATGCCTTCATTAACATTAACATTTGCTGATAAAATAAATGATTCCTTACAAGTAGGAGACACTATATATTACACAAACGATGGTACTAATATTGTTAAAATAGGTGATGTAACAGCTCCGTTGTCTACAACTCAAATACAGGCTACGGTTGAAAGCACTTTAGTACTACCCACGGCTAGTAGCTTTATACTATTCAGCAAAGATAATAAAGCTAATTTATCTAGCTTAATTGGTTACTACGCTGAAGTAGAGTTTACAAATGACTCTACGTCTGCAGCTGAACTGTTTACTGTAAGCGCAGAGATAGTGGAAAGTAGTAAATAACGTAAAAAAAGTGTAATAATATAATATATAAACAATTAACAATATGGATCCAATATCAATGGGCGTAAGCGCTTTAGGAAGTATCGCTGGTGGAATGATCGGTAGTGGAAAAAGAAAGAGAGAGCAAAGACAAGCTCAAATGGAATTTGATAGAAATAAAGCTAGATACGAATCGTTAGATACCTCTAATCAATATACCAACCTAGAAAACACTTACGAAGACTTAACTGTCAACACTCAAGCTGCTGATTTTGCAGCTCAAAAACAACAACAAGTTTTAGCAAACACAATGAGCGGTATGCAAGGTGCTGCTGGTGGTGGTGGTGTAGCTGCTTTAGCACAAGCAATGGCTGGTCAACAATCAGCCAACATGCAAGCTGCTTCCGCTGATATAGCTAGACAAGAATCTAGTAACCAAGCTGCACAAGCTCAAATGGCTGGAAACTTACAAATGGCCGAAAGAATGGGTGCTGAAAAATCTAGAGCCGCTGAATTAGATAAAACAGAAACAATGTTGGGTATGTCACAACAAAGACTAGGAGCTGCAAATGCGGCTAGAGATGCTGCTACAAATAGCATAATAGGTGGTGTAACCGGATTAGCGTCACAAGGGTTAAATTCATTAGATGCATCTGGTGATTTAACAAGTTTGTTATCACCTAAATCATAAATTATGGGAAATCAATCATTAATAAGAGGAGCTGCGCTCGCTGCTCCAAAATTCAACGATATAGGAGCTGTTGTAACTAAAGCAGCGTCAGCAGCTGGTGATTATTACCAAGCTAGAGCCGCTGAAAAAAGACAGGAAGAAAGAGCTCAAAAAGCTAAAGTAGAAAGGTACTTAAACAATATGCCTTCTGGTATAGAGCTTAGTAAAATACCACCTGCTCAACAAGAAAATGTAGCTAACTGGAGCAAGCAAATGAAGTTTGAATATGCTGAAGCCGCTAGAGTTTTACCTACTTTAGATCCTGGTTCTGATGAGTATATTGAAGCCATGAATAAAATGACTAGCGTTAAACAAGCTTTTTCTAATTTAAACAACAACTTAGAAACGCATAAAGCTAATAAAACAGAGTATATAAAAAGTAGCTCTTCTGGCGCATTATCTAAAGGTAACAACTTAAAACAAGGTAATATGCTAGCAAATATCTATACTGATGAAGCTGATATGATATTTGATGCAAATGGAAATATGGCTTTTCAATCAGGTGAACAAGTTTTAAATCTTAATGATGTTCCGGATTATTTTAACAAAGACTTTAAAAGCGCTGATACACTTATAACAATAAATTCTGATATATACGGTGCTGGTCAAAAGTTAGATCCTACTATGTCTAACATGTACAGACAAAAAATATTAAATATGATAAGACAAGGTGGTAGAGAAACTACATTGTCATTAGCTACAGATGATTTAATACAAGAAGGTGGTTTAGGTATTGTAGATGAAGATTTATTATATAACCCTGAAAGACAAGAAGAGTTAGAACAAACAGTTGTTGATAATTATATGAACATATTAAATGGTTCAGCCAACGCTGGTTATAATAAAAAACAAGCAGCTATTAAAAAATCTCAAGGATCTAGTAATTCTAGCACTTACAAATACGGTCAAGCTACTAGAGATGATTTACAGATATATTCTAGACCTGCTCAACAAACTTATAGTGATTTAAAATCTAAATTAGATGAAATTAATTCAAGTGGAATGAATGATCCGATAGAATTAAAAGTTACAGAAATAAATAAAATAATGAAAAATAGTAATTCTAACTTTAAACCATTAGTGTTACAAGATGGAGTTATATATGTTAATACTGGAGAATTAGATGAAGATGGAGATCCAAAGGGAATACCAATAGATTTGTCTACTGACGAAAGCCTTGTAGATTTTGTAATAAACAATATTGGTGAGGGAATTGGTGATGATGCTAAAATGGTTTTAAAACAACAGTTAAAGGGAGCAAAACCAAAAGCTAAATCACAAGGCGATCCAAATAAGCTTTAACTATGTTTGAAAAATTAGTAAGAGATCTTTACGGTAAATACGCGCCAGATGTAGATGTCGAAGAAAAGTTAAAATATATTTCAGGATCGGACTATTCTGTCGATGGATTTATGAATGATTTTTATGCTAAGTATGCTCCTGACCAAGTTTTAGATGATGAAAAAAAAGGAGCTATCTACGAATCATATTTTCCAGAGCAATTTAAAAGCATTTCCAAAGAAAAAGAAAAACTAAAAGATCCAAGCTATGAAGCTAGACCTAATACTTGGATAGAAAATTTGTTTGGACAAGAAGAAAATAAAAGTTACAGCTTATTTGATAAAGAAAAAAATTATGGAGAAAAACCAGGTGCTCTTGACTTTTTTCCAAATTTCTTTAACACAGCCGTAGACTTAATGGGCGATATTATAACTGACGTTTCTGCTTCTCAAAGTCAAGCTAAACAAGTTGAGCCTCTTCAAGGTATTATGGAGGGTGATAAAATGTCTAGTGAAGATCTTCAAAACCTTATAAAACTAGGAAAAGAAGCTTCAGAACAACCGTTAAGTAAAGAGTTACAAGATTTTCAACCTAGGTATTTAGAAATATTAAAAGAGAATCCTGATAATAGTTTAAAAGCTTACATGCAAGGTATGGCTGAAAACCCTGGAGGAACTTTAAGTATGTTTTTTCAAAGTATGGGTCTTCAAGCTTTTACGTTAAAAGAAAGCTACACAGCTAGAGAAACAGCTTCAAAATATGCACTTACAACTATGGGTGGTGCAGCGGTAGTTGGTCAAGCTGGTCCACAAGCTGGACTACCTGAAGAATTAGTAACCATACCAGCCGCAGGAATTGCTGGTGTTATGGGAGGAATCTCTAGAACTATGGAAGAATCCTTTACTCTAATGGAGTTAGCTTTAGATGATATAGGGCAAGAAGAATATCTTGCTATGAATGATAATGAAAAAGAAGAAGCACTTAGAAATGTATTTGAAGATAAAGAAAAATTTGATGATATAAAAAGTAAATCTATAGCAAGGGGTAAAACAATATCTTACTTTGATACAGCGGCTGGTCTTTTAGTGCCAGCATTTGGTAAGTCTATAGGTAAAGGTGTTGCATTAAGTAGAGCTAGTAAATATACTAATGCCGCTAGGATTTTTGGAACTGCAAGTTTAGAAACTAGCATGGGTATGGCTAGTGAGTATTTTGGTCAAAAAGCAGCAGGTCAAGAAACAGACATGTTTGAAATATACGCTGAAGGACTTACGGATAAAACTTTTACACTTATAGATGTAGCAAAAAGTGGAAGAAAAAATCCTAAATATAGTATTAATGGCAAGCCATTAAATGGTAAACAGTTTTCAGACACATTAAAGCTAATGGATGATGAAGCATATTCTGGAGCAACTATAGAAATACAGAATAGTCCTGTTGCTCAAAAAATAGTAGACAATAGAACAGAAAACATAGCTTTAGATCAAAAAATAAATAGTAAAATATCTGATCCTGCTGATAGAGCTAAAATGATGAAGCTAGAAAAACAAAGCAAAGAACTAGCTAAAAATGATACAGAATCTGGTAAAAAACAAAAAGCTAAAATTAAGGAGCAAATTGATGCTATAGAAGCTAAGTATGAAAATTCTAAAGTAGATGTTACTATTGAAAACAGAAAAAAAGCTGTAGCACTAGCTATAGATAATAAGTTTGAAAAACAATTTAATAAAAACTTAAAAAGCGTACAAGATTTTGCTGATCAAAAAGGTTTAGATATAGATATAAATGAAAATGAAGATACATATTTTCAAAAAATAGCTGATGCAACAGGCCAAACTTTACAACAAATAAAAGAAAAAGCTGTAGGTAGTGACGGCGCATTTATTGGTAAAGGTAAAATATTTATAAATAAAACTCAAGCTAAAAAACAAGGCGCAGTAAACGTTGCATCACATGAGGTTTTACATCCAATTTTAAATGCTTTAGTAGGTGGTACAAAAGCTCAACAAAACCTTGTTAATGGTTTTAAAAATAAATTAAATAGTAAGCAAAGGTCAATGATGGATAAGTTTATGGGCTCTCAACCAGAGGGTACTGAATACTTAACTGTTTTTACTGATAACTTTGACGCTATAATGTCTGAGCAAAACATAACACAAAAAATAAGTGATTTCTTTAGAAACATGTATGTTAAGCTTGGTTATGAAAATATAAACTTTGATAGTGGAGAAGGTATATATAACTTTTTAAAAGAGTATAGCAAAAGTACTAGAGAAGGTAAGTTAAGTGATAGAGCTACACAAGCTATAGATAAATCTGAAGCAAAAGTTGATACTAAAATAGGTGATGTAGATAGATCTTCTAAAGTAGCTGATTTTTCTAAAACATCTGCTGATGGTTTAAGAGTAAACGAAATTTATGAAAAAACAGCTGATAAAACTAGAGCAGGTAATTTAATAGCTTTAGAATATCAAGGCATGGCTGAAGACGTTTTTAAAAGTCTTAGAGACGGAGGCAATTACACACAAGATCAGATAAACACTCTAAACAACAATAAAGAGGATATAATACCTATGATGTTGTATGATAAAATTCCAAATCAAAAAAAGGCATCAAAATCAAGAAATGTTGTAGGTTTGGTTGGAGATTTTATAAAAGAAAAACAAAAATATAAAAATTTATCTGCTTATATAAATACTTTTTTTAAGCAAAGATCTAAGGAAGTTTTTAAATACTACGTTAAAGACGCTGTTGTTGAAAGTATGAATGACAGCGAAGGTAATATAAAAACATCTGTTGCTAAAAAATCTAGCACTGAATCAAGTAAAGATCAAGGTCCAGCCGCTAGAGCATTAACAGATTTTAATGATTTATTAATTAATGATGAGAACTTTATAACATCAGATATATACAAGTCAATAAAAAGTAAGGTAATAAATAATATCACGTTATTATTGTCTAAAGGAAATTTAGATGTTAATAGTATGGTAGAAATTATAAATAAAGAAATTTCTAATGTTATTAAAAAAGCTCAAGGCAAAATATCTAAAGTAGATGGTAAAGTTGTAATATCTAATGAGTATAATAATTTTGTAAGAGAAGGCTATGATGGTGGTATAAAATCTTTACCTATTAGAGTTATAAAAGATAGTTATTTAAATAAGCTATTCCCTACTAGAAAACTAGGTAAGGTTGATATGCAAAATAAAAAAGATAAAAACCCTAATCTTAAAAAAGATAGTAACTACAGAATAGATAAATTACAAATTGGAAAACCTACTATAGGTAATTGGGTTAAATACTTTACAGAGGGTGGTTATACAACTTTGTTAGCTAAACAAAAAAAGTATGCAACCGAAATTGCTAAAGCTGTTTCTTTAAAAGTAACTAGAGAATCAATAACAGACCGTGTTGTTTTACAAGAAATAATATCTAAAAGTACCTTAAACGAAAATATTACACCTGAAATAGTAGAAGGTTACCTTAACACGTTAGAGTCAACTTTGGATACAAAATCTAATGAAGCTTTAGGATTCGATGATCTTGATTTTAGCAGGACAGAACAGATACAACAAATTAAAGAATGGTCAAAGGGTAATTTAAAACTAGATGATTTAAGTGCTAAAGTAAAACAGTTTGTTCAAGACAGGTTTATAGACATGGGTATTAGCCCTGAAAAAATAAACTTTGTTAAAATAATAATGAAAGATGCTTCTATAGGTGAATTTCAAAGAATTGGAAATATATGGAGGGTTGTTGCTGGTAAAAAAATTGTTGATCCTGAGGTGATGAAAACAATGAAAGCCGAAGCTCAAAAAGTAATTGATTTAATGCCTGGAGAACTTTTAGAAGTTATAGGTTTAAAATGGTTAGGTGTTCATTATAGAGGTATAAATTGGACGGCATCAGAACAAAAAGCTATAATTAAAAAAGCTAAACAAAACAAACTAAGCAAAAGATCTCAAGAGTTGTTTGATAAAGTAAACCTAGAGCATGTATCAAAACACGTGCAAGGAGAATATGCTTTTAAATTAGCTTTAAAGTTTTCTGCTGAAAAAAGTTTAAGTAAGCAGCAACAAATGTTAATTGACGAAAGGGTTAACATAAAGCTAGCTAACGAAGCTAACTCTGCTTTAACTGATTTGATGGCATCATTAATGAATGAATCAAAAGCTTCTGAAGGATACTTATTTAACATGCTTCAGTTACAAACTAATATAGTTGATGGTTTTAGAGCATATTCTACATTAGAAGCTATGTATTTAGAAGAAGGAATTTTAGTTCCTCCTCTTACAAAACAAGGTAATTTAATAGCTGAACCTAATAAAAAAGTTAAAAATTACAATAAAAAATTAAAAGAGTATTTTGCTAAATGGGAAGCTACAAAGTATTGGAAACAAGAACTTGCAAAAGCTAAAAAAAGGTTTCCTAAACTTAGTTTAACAGAACAAAAAAAGAAAACTGTACTACAGTTAACACCAAAAAACGAGCATTTGTTTCCTAATGCACTAAGCATGGGCAAGTTGTTTTTATCTTTATTTAAAAAAGGGTTTGATTTAAAAACTATTAGTAAAATTTTTAGTGAACATAAAACATTATACGCTCCTAAATGGGTCTGTGATTTAATAGATGTTGGAGGATCAACAAACCAATCTGGTAGTAGAAGAGTATTTTTCTTACCTGAAAATGTTAGAAAAAATATATTTGGAACAGAAAACGGTCAAGTTTTTCAAGATAAAGTTATAGATGAAAACTCTTCTGACATTTCAGATTTCAGCAAAACAGAACAATCTAACTCTGATCAGTTTAATGAAATATTAGAACAAACAAAAGGTGTTGATGCTGTTAAAAGATTTTCAGACGCTGCAGCTAAATCAAGAGGAGCTAAAAAAGGTATGTATGACTGGTTTATACCACCTTCTGCTGAAGATTTTTCTGGTTTACTTTATAAGTTTTTGGGTAAAGGAAAAGTTGGTGATAAACAAATGAAGTTTTTTAAAGAAAAACTAATGAATCCTTTTGCTTCTGCTATGGCTGAAATAGATAGAAGAAAACAAAGAATGTCTAACGAATATTTAGCATTAAGAAAGAAAATGCCAGGTGTTAAGAAAATATTAGGAGAAAATACTGGGTATAACGAGTTTACATATGACAGCGCTGTAAGGGTTTATTTATGGGATAAAGCTGGTTTTGAAATACCTGGTTTATCTAAAAGAGATCAAACAGAATTAGTTAAAAAAATAAAAGAAAATGCAGATTTAAAACTATATGCTGACAGCCTTAGTACAATATCTAACCTGAAAGATGGTTGGGTTAAACCAGGGGAAAGCTGGTTAGGTGGTAACATACCCACAGATATTAGTGATATAAATCAAAAAGTAAATAGAAAAGAAGTTTTAGCTCAGTGGGTTAAGAATAAAAATGAAATATTTAGTAAAGAAAACTTAAATAAAATTGAAGCTATATATGGTACAGATTTTAGAGAGGCTTTAGAAGAAATACTAGGTAGAATGGAAAGAGGTTCAAATAGACCTATAGGTTCTAATCAAAATAAACTTACAACTAAGTTTATGAACTGGGTTAATAATTCAGTAGGTGCTATTATGTTCTTCAACGCTAGATCTGCAATACTACAAACTATATCTGCAGCTAACTTTATAAACTTTAAAGATAATAATGTATTTGCTGCGGCTGGAGCTTTTGCAAACCAAAAACAATTCTGGTCAGACTTTACTATGTTATTTAATAGTGATTTCTTAAAACAAAGAAGATCTGGATTAAAAACAGATATAAATGAAGCTGAAATATCTAATGCTGTAGGTACTGCACCTAATAAAGCAACTGCTGCATTTAAGTATATGCTTAAAAAAGGTTTTTTACCTACACAAATAGCAGATAGTTTTGCTATAGCTATGGGTGGAGCTAGTTTTATAAGAAATAGAATAAACTCTTTAGTTAAAAGTGGTATGACCAAGCAAGAGGCTATGGATCAAGCTATGTTAGATTTTAGAGAAATATCTGAAGAAGCTCAACAGTCTAGTAGACCTGATAGAATTAGTTCGCAACAAGCTGGACCGCTTGGTCGTGTTATATTAGCCTTTGCAAATACACCTATGCAGTATGCGAGGATGCAGAAAAAAGCAATACTTGATTTAAAAAACGGTAGAGGTGATTGGAAAACCAACATGAGTAAAATACTTTACTATGGTGTTGTGCAAAACTTTATATTTAATGCTTTACAACAAGCGTTGTTTGCTATGGCGTTTGATGATGATGAAGAAAGATTAGATGAAAAACAATTAGGCATTATGAATGGTATGGCAGATTCATTACTTAGAGGTACTGGTGTAGCTGGAGCAGGTGTGGCTACTGTTAAAAATATGGTCATGGAACTAATAAGACAAAATCAAAAAGCAAGACCTGATTATGTAAACGTTGCTTTAAAGTCAACAAGTATATCACCACCTATATCTTCTAAGCTTAGTAAGTTAATATCTGCGGCTAGAACATTTCAATGGAATGGTAAAGAAATAAGAGAAGAAGGTTTAAGTTTAGATAATCCTGCTAACCTAGCTGTTGGTAAAACTGTATCTGCTTTTACAAACATACCTTTAGATAGGTTAATTCAAAAAGTAGATAATTTAAAAACTGCTACAGAAGAAGAAACTGCAGCTTGGCAAAGTATAGCTTTAACGCTAGGATGGGATCAATGGAGTTTAGGTTTAAATCCATATCAAAAAAAGAATAAAAATAAAACTAAACTAAAGCAAGGACAGGTAAAACTTAGGAACAAATCTGTCAAATTAAATAACGGAAAGGTTAAACTAAGAAAATGATAAGCAAACATATAAGTAGCAAAGAAGGAGTGTATAGCAATACGGCTATAAGGCGAGGTATAGATAATACACCAGGTGAATATGAATTACAAAATATGGAGTTACTTGCTAAAAATGTATTTGAACCTCTTAGAGAGCACGTAGGCAAGCCTATAAAGATTAACTCGTTCTATCGATCAGCTGAATTAAACTCTGCTATTGGCGGAAGTTCTAAATCACAACATTGTCAAGGTAGAGCAATTGATATAGATGACACTTATGGTCATATGTCTAATGCAGATATGTATTACTGGTTAAAAGACAACGTCGACTTCGATCAGATGATATGGGAATTTGGTACAGAAGAAAATCCAAACTGGGTGCATATAAGTTACATAGATGGTGATTCAAACAGGAAGAGATGTTTACAAGCATATAAAGACGAGAATAATAAAACAAAATACAAAATAATATGAACTGGTTAGTAAGACAAAAACAAACAAGAAGCTCAAGCTGTGATTGTACAGAAAACTGTAACTGTAAAGCAACACCTATGAAATTTGAAGGAGCGGATCACACAAATTCAACTTGCTGGGATGGTTACAAAAAAGAAGGTACAAAAATATCAAGTAAAACAGGAAGAAGAGTTAATAACTGTGTAGAAAAATAACTATGGCTATAGGTAAAGGATGTGGACCACGTGGGCTAGGCTCACCGTTTCAAAAAAGAACTAAAGAAGAAAGACAACAGTCTAGAGCTGAACGTAAAGAGTTTAGACAAGAACGTAGAGCTGAAAGAAAAAATAAAAAAGAAATTAGAAAAACTACTAAAGGTAAGGGTAGAAATTTTAGAAGTACAGAAGAAGGTGCTGGTATGACTGCAAAAGGTGTTAGTGAATACAAAAGAAAAAACCCTGGTAGTAATTTACAAACCGCTGTTACTGGTGATGTGAAACCTGGCAGTAAAGCTGCTGGTAGAAGAAAATCATTCTGCGCTAGATCTAAAGGTTGGACTGGTGAAAGAGGTAAAGCAGCTAGAAGAAGATGGAAATGTTAAGGTTTTGGTTTTTAATAATAATTCTAGCAGTAACTAGCTGCGGAATACAAAAGACACCACCACCGCCATTATCAGGCCCGTGGCTAGACGTTCCTTCTAATATAAAAATAGATACATTGTCTTACACAAGACTAAATTGGAAGCTAAAAACTGACTTTACTTTTAGATGGAACTATGCTAAATATGCATCAAACCAACCGTTCTCATTTTATTCGTCTGCATCATTCGCTAGGTTTTGGAATCCTTTTAATTCTTTTGATATGTATTGGAATAGACACAGCTTCTGGCACAATTGGGCTTTTGGTTATCCTTATTTTAACCATTATTATTCAATGCCAACATACTATATGTATGAACAACCTTACAGCGTGGCTATAATGAGAGGAAGAAGAAGTAGTATTAAAAAAGTAAGAGAAGATAAAGTTAATATAATAGCTAATAGATTAAGAAACGAAGTAAAAATAAATAATAGACAAGGTAGAACTTGGAATAATAATAACAAAATTGTCCCAAGAGAAAACCCTAATAATAACTTTAATTCTAAAATTATACCAAGAGAAAACCCTAATATAAATATACAAAACACGAGACCTAGTAGATCTATAGTTAATTCAACTAAAGTTTCTATGAGGTCAAAAACAAAAAACTAAATGGCTCAAAAAATTTCAGAGAACACAGAAGTACAACTAGATTTAAAAACAATTGGAATGCTAGTCGCAGGAGCTGTAAGTTTAGCTGCTATGTATTTTACTTTGCAAAAGGATATAGACTTAGCAAAAGAATTACCTAAACCAGAGGTGAGTAGAACAGAATATGATTTAAAAGATGAGCTGGTTAGAACTACTATCATGGATATTGATGAGAAGGTTCAAGACAACAGCGATAAGCTAGATAAAATCGACGATAAACTGTTCACAATTATAAACGACAAATAAAATGAAAAAAATTTTAATTATATTAAGTTTAATTTTTAGCATGGTGGGATATACCCAGTATGAGGTTTTACATATTAATTCTGCATGGAATTTAAGAAACAACGTAGATCTTGA
>JAAHTG010000285.1_pt1 | contig 26551 bp, 43 predicted proteins | sample 6116081 | NCBI WGS metagenome assembly JAAHTG01 (sample SAMN13939989, study PRJNA603662) | sponge metagenome | isolation source: marine sponge | host: Mycale hentscheli | place: New Zealand | collected 2005 | reverse complement strand
ACAATTATATGCAATCTATCTGCAGTTGTTGCCTGTGCTTTTAAAATCTCACCTTCTTCTATTATAAGTGGTTGCGATAATAATTCAACTGTTGTATTTGATGCGACAGATTTTGCTTTAAACAAAGAGAAGATAGCACTTGCACTATTAAGTAAGGTTATATCTAAAGTATCACTACTACCACTATCATTACTTATCAAAATGCTTTTAACAATACTTTGTGTGGCAGTTGGACAGGTATATATAACAGTATTATCTGTTGAACTTAAATCTGCCTTTGCATTTTTATAATTATTAGCCAAAGAAAAAACCCTTTGCAGTTGCTTGATTTTCTATTTCTTTTCCCACGGAAAATAATGTTCTTGTTGTTTCTACTTGTTGTATTTCTAATGAAGAATTTAAATTAATTGTATATTGTATAATAGAATTAAATCTTCTTAAAAAATCTTCGGCAGGGGCAGGTGCGTTCATTAAACTTGGTGGAGTTGGTAATCTAATCATCTAAAACTATCCTTTGTTGTATTTATTCTAAAATCTCCTAACGACCAATCATCATTGATACCAGTACTAGAATACCTAAAAGAAATCTGGCGACCTTTGGCTCTTGTACTAACTTTCTGTGTACTAGAAGTAACAGTAAATGGTCCTTTTGTAATCTCTGTTCCATTAGGGTATTTCCTACATTTAAATTCTACAAATAAATTTGTGTCTTCTGATAAAGTTGCATCTGGTACAATCTTATCAATTAAAAATGTTCTATTGCCTGTTTCATCTATTTCAAGTTCTCCACTTTCAACAAAACAATTCATTGCACTGCCATCAGCACTTGTTCCTGTTTCATGCACATATAATCTTCCATCACCATCAAAAGCAAATGGTACATTTCTAAAACCTTGAGCATCTAACCATACATTTCTATCTAAAGAACCAACTGTCCATACATTTTCTGCATAATTATAAGTTACATAACTGTCTGGCTCTGGGTTAATAGTTCCTGCAGAGTTTTCATTGCTTACATAAAACCAAGTTATTTCATTAAATTTTTTATTGTGACCAACATATGTTTTGTCAATATACCTAATCTGCATTCTATCAAATACATAGTACTGAACAGTACATGGCAATTCTTGTACTGCTCCATTATAAACGAAGAAATTACTTTTACCTATCCAATATACACTACCATCTACACTTGCAGAGCCATTTTTAGCAACTGCTCCACAATTTACTGCCAATAATCTAAATGAAAATGTAAACGGAGGTCCTACAAAAGTCATTCCATAACATGCTTCGTCTGTATTTATAATTGTTTCATTTTTTGATGGCACTATTGAAATAATTTTATTACCAACTTCTAATCTTTGGTCGCCTGATGTATTTGTTGAGGTAGGTGTAAAATTTGTAAAATCTTCTTGGTCTGAAAATCTGATTAGCATTGGGTCTTGATTTGTTGTACCTAAAAGGGTAGTTCCACCAACTATTAAATGCCTGTCTGGAAAAGAAATCGCAATATCTCTATTTTTGGTAGGAACACCACTTGCTCCAGCCAATGCTGATACTAATGATGCTCTTGAAGACTCACCTGTTGATGTGTCCCAATAATAAATTTGACCATTTCTATTACTTGCTAATAAATCTTCTCCCCATAATTGTAATGACCATTGTGTAGCTTCTAATGATATTGTATCACTATCTACATCTCTTGCTGTTCCCCAAGTACTTAATCCCCAAGTACCAACACCCCAACCAGTTGCAGTATCTGCACTTTCAATGTTCATTTGAGCATCACGACCAATTAAATATTCTACATCTAAACCTGTGCCACCACCTGTTGCACCGCTAGTTGCTTGGGTTGGCGACTGAATAGAATATGAATTAGAATCAATAACTGTTATTGCATATCCCTCTACTCTATTAAGAGTATCTGCACTAATTCCACCAACTGCGGTAGCTTCTTTAATAACAATAAAATCTCCGTTTTTTGCACCATGACTACTATCTGTTACAGTTATTGTTGTTGAATCTTGTACTGTAACCAAAGGGTTGCTTAGATTTGTAGATGTTTTTCTCAAAGGTGTAATATCGTATAAAACACCATTAAGTATAATATATAAATGGTTATGAGTGCCTAATGCAATTCTATCTGAACCATCAGTATCAGAACGCCAAAATAAAGCCTTTTTAGGCTTTCCTTGTGCTAGTGTTTCTGTAGTTGTATCAACATTATCATAATAAATTTGTTGTTCCCAACCACCAATTTTAGTAGGGTAACCATTTCTAAATCTAACTAAATTACTATCAACATAAAATGGTCCATTTTTACCTGCTGAATATTCAGTAATATCTTTTACAATACCAGAATTTAATTTTAAAAGTCTATAACTCAAACTGATATACTCCCCATTCTAGTACATAGTCTTTCTGCTCTATTAGGCACTTGGTCAAACCATCTTGAATTTCTCATTTCTTCTTCTGCTGATTTCCAATTACCTTTTATAACATTTTCTCTCATACGAATAAATTTACTTAAACGAGGTCGCCCAAGATTAAACATCATATTTGCAATAATTAACTGTGCTTCATCTGGTAATGTATAAAATTCATCATATAGTATGGTGCAATCTTCAATAACTTGCTCAATGTCCGCTAGAAAGCACTCATCAACCCTTTCTTTGCTAACCTCTTGACCTACCTCAAAATCGTTTTCTGGGTCTGTAGCCTTACATAAATGCCCGATTCCCAAAGTTTTATAACCTAAATGGTCTAAATATACCTCATATTTAACACCTTCGTCTTGGATAAGTTCTTTTTTTAAAATTTCTATATCCATTTATACCTCTTTTAAATCTTCAATACCTGTAAAAGCTGAATATTTTGAACCACTTACATCTAAATCTTCTTCTATAATTTTACAAGCAGGGCATATATAATTACAACTAGTAACAACATCGTCTTTAACAGTAACTTGTTTTTGCATACTTACTCTACAAACATAACAAATTTTCATTTATCTACCTTGCCTTTTTCTCAAACAATTTACATGACGATAATAAAAATAATTACCTATTTTATTAAAAAATTTTGATAAACTTAACCAATGCCATAACATTATTTAGTCAATCCTTTTTGCTTTTCATATGTTCTAAGTCCGCCAATTCCTAGCATTCCGCCAAGAACCGTGAGAAGTGTACCCATATCAAATTCTGGTAATTCTGGTAATTCTACACCTGCAAACGATGCACCAAAAATAATCAAATCTTTAAGTATAAAATGATATGCAAAAGAAATCGCACAGACCCACCCAACTGCAGGTCGCCAACCGCCTTTAAATAATGAACCAGATTGTGCTTCTGCCTTATTAATCTCTAATTGTGCTAATAAAGCCTCTTGAGTATGTTTTTGAGACATAGTGGCAATATCGTGTGCCAACTTAGCCTTTTCATCAGCATCAGGAATAAATTTATCAAGAATACTAGTTACAGGTCCTATTAACGCCGTAAGCATGTGCATTCCTTTCTTTTGAATTTACTATCTATCCATACTTTACCATAATAAAGTACAAATAGCCAAAAGGTAAATAAAACACCTTCTGCATAACTTAAATCATTCCAAGCATCTAATATCATATTTTCCATTTTAACCTCCCTGCAGGTAATTTCTGGCATCTATATTTAGTTGGCTTCCAAAGAGGATAATATTTATAAACTTGCCTACTTATTGATAATGCCCTTTGTTTACAATCAAATTCTGTTTCATATGGACCTAATAAGTCTTCAACAGTTTGACAATTATTTGGCAAACCTATTACACATATAGTTACCAAAGCTTTAAACATTATTTTTTACTCATGAAAGCAGAAGCACCCATATATGCACCTACAATACCTGCACCAGAAATGTAAAACAGATTACTTATATCAGAAAGTGCCTTTAATCTTTCAATATCTACAAAAAACATAGCAACAGTAAATAAACCCATTGCTATTAACGTAGCTCTTGCAATTCTTAATTGTGCTAATTGTTTTCTTAAAACTTGTTCTGTTTCTTTAATAGATGTGGCGATTGCCAATTCTTCATCTGTTACAACACCATCATTATTAATATCGTATTTATTATATTTACTATTTTTTTCTAAACCTTTTTTCATAAATACACCAATCTATTAAATATATTTTATGATTTAGGATATTTGTCCTTAACTGCTTTAATTGTAGTTTTCCAACCATCAACCCCATTGTGATAAATGTCATCTAATTGGTCTTCAGTAGTTGGATATTCATTTGCTCTTTTTTCTTTGTAAGTCCAAGCAGAAATTTCATCAGCTTCGATTTTTGCTTCAGCATCTGCTATTGCTTTTTTTTCTGTGGTGTGTTTTGATTCAAAGTCGTATGAGGATATATCAGTTATATCTTTATTAGGTGTACCATCATTATACTCTATAGAACCATTAGAACCGTCCCATTGTATTGCATGAATATTAGAAGCAACATTATAATTAGATGAAGCTACTCGCACATTATCTACAATAAGGTCTGATTTATTATTTTCACCATCTTTAATATATGTTATTTTAGCCATTTTTATTCTCCTATTGTGCTATGTAATACCAACCAGTTGCAATGTATTTATCTTGTGTATAAACTGCATTACCTCTGTGAGTATGTGTCCAATCAGCAGGGAAAAAACTAACCATACCTTTTTTGGGTTGTACTTTTATACCATACTCTAAAAATTCAGTTTCTCCTTCACCTTCCAAAACATCATTTAAATATATAGTCCATGTTAAACATCTACTGCCATAATCAGCAGGGCCTCTTTCACAATGCCATGTATGAAATCCACCTTTTGGTGGTGTCTTTTGCACCTTAACTGCACGACTATAAAAATTATAACAAGTTCCCAATGATGGATAATCTTCCATATAGAATTTAAGACCATCATCTAAAATTTTATTTGTTTCTTGTACCAAGTCTAAAGTATTATTATGTTCCTCATGAAAAAATATAGATAAGTCTTTCCGTGCTTTTGCACCATATTGTTCTGTACCTGAGTATCCACTTGTTTGCATTAGAGAAGTGTTGTTTGCTATTTCTTCAAATCTAGCAACCATTCTGTTACAATAATCATCAGGTGCTAAATTTTCATATGAGCTAATAAAAGTTAAATTTTTTACTTTGGTCATGTCATTCATTGTTTAATTATCCCCTTATTTTTAAACTCTAAAATTTTTGACATTTCTAAAAGACTTTGATTAGAATCGTTTGCCTTTACCATTTCATTTCTAAATGATTCTATAGCGCCTCCAGTTTGACGAGATTGCATAGCATTCTCTACTAATAAGGTTGGCAACCAAGCTATAGCACAAGCATACTCATCTACTTCTTTTCCATCGTTAGGATTAGTTCCTTTCATTTGAACAAACCATGCACATTTAAATTGTTTACATTTTTTAAAATTATGAAGTGGACAATTTTCTTCAACCTTTAACTGCATATTAGTCCTTATTAGCTATAATAAAATCTACATATTGTAAATTAATTGTCGCAGTAGATGCACCTACTGCTAAATTTCCAGAAGTTACGTTACCACTTAAAGATGGAGCACCAGTCATACTACCACTTAGGTTATGTCCATGATTGTGAGACCCACTTCCACCAGAATTATTTAAATTATTATATGTTATATTTCCAAACTGTGGTGAACTACCACCACTAGGAGAAGTATTTGACGGTGATGAATTTGAGTTACCAAAAGCAGTTCCAGTGTGTTTGTGTGATGGTATTTGATTTATAGATAACGTGGTACTACTAATATTACCACTCATACTAACTGCTAAGTTTCCTGCGGCAACTGCTAAGTTACTTCCCGGGTCTCCACTAACACTTCCACCAGCAACTGCAGGTGTTGCCATCGCAGTACTAAATGCCACACTACCACCAGTTCCAACTGTTCCAGTTTGTAGCCTTATCGCTTTATCATTATGAGTTGTTTGCTTTGTCCAACCAGTTGGTGCCGCGGTTTGTTGAAATAACATTGAAGTACCAGATGGAAAAGGCTCTGCATTGTCTACTGCAGTCTTTACGAAAGCAGTTGTCGCAACTTGTGTTGTATCTGTTCCTGCATTAGCAGTTGTAGATGTTGGTGTGCCAGTCATTCTTGGACTTGCTAAAGATAAATCTGTAAATACTTCAGTAACCGCCGCTCCACTTCCTGCACCATCTAAAGAAACTACCTTAACTTCACCAGTTAAAATAGTAATTGTAGCACCAGAACCTTGCTTTATAATTATTGATTGCGAACCACTTGTGCCATTTTCTATAATTTGCACTCGTTTCATGGTATTTGGGCCGATAGTAATAGTACATGTACTATCTAGTGTTCCAGTATATTTAAGATACATAGCTCTACCTGCATCAGAAGCACCATCTGCAACTGTTGTGGCATGGGTATCAGCATTTGTTGTTATAGCTTCTGTGCCAAATCCAAGAGCCTCACCAATAAGTTCTAGGTTGGTATTTGTTGTATTACCCCATGTTCCACTGGCATCACCAGTGCCCATTTCGTTTAATCTAAGATTATTGACGTAGGTACTAGCCATTTACTTACTCCTTTAAGCTATAGTTATGATAGCATTTGCACCCGCGGCTGGAAAAACAATCCTAAATGTACCAGAAGAAACAGTGAAATCACCACCAAAATTTAATATTGCTATTGCCTTATCACTATTAGTGCTATTATAAATTAATGCACCTCTTGCAGTGAATGATGCACTTGTCCATGTTGGGTCATCAGCATCAAAGAATGCAGTTGAGCTACTTGTTGATACTGTCTTATTAGTTAATGTTACACCACCAGTTGCATAACCATTTCCATTTGCTACCTCATTTGAGGTTGAATATGCAGTTGTATCTCCATCTAGCGATGCAGAACTTGTAAAGAGTGCTATCTTTATTGTATCTGCGACTAAATCGTGTTGTTCATCTAAAATTTCGGCTTTAAATGATGTAGCCATTGCTTGTGTTATTGCCATTTGTTAAATACCTCCTTCGTATTCTGATTGGTAATTACGTTGCATTTCTTGTTGAAACAATGCTATTGCCTCATCAAATTGTGCCTTATATAAGTTTACACTATCTGGAGCCTTTAGAAAAGCAGAACTTTCATATAAACAAGCTGATAGCAAAACTTGTTCGGCATTATCTCCAATCCAATTATTAGCATTAGTTGTTGATAATCCAGTTTCTAGACCTATAAAATCAATTTCATATGCTAATGTAGCAGATGGCGAAGGTCCTATTAATACTTTTATTCCTGATGTTGTAGCTTTCTTCGTTGCATACATAAATGGTTGACCAGTTGTAGACGCGTTAGGCACATAATCTCTTAAATAACTATCTATTCTATGCTTTAAATAGATTACATCGCTGTCTGCCTTTGTAACGGCTATCTGTCGTATCATTCTAGCACCACTAACATCATATTCTTTTGTGCCTATAACAAAATTACCGGTAATTTGTCTTCTATAACACGGAAGATTTGGTAATCTGGCAAAAATCATATTTTCTGCTTGTGTAATAATTTCAGGTATTGATACAGATAATTCTGTTCCATCATCTTCTAAAAAATTTTGAATATTTGTTACTAAATTTGTATAATTCATTTAATTACCCCACGTTCCTGAGCCATAAGTTCCTTCTCCAAATCCTCCATCTATAATAACTGATTCTAATCCTATTGCAAACGTACCTGCAACACCAGACGTATCAACATCAGTATCTAAACTTACTGTACCAACTCCACCAGTTCCCGCAACTCCGCTCTCTGTAAGCTCATTTTCTGGTACATAAGTACCTATCGCAGTATTTCCTGCAACTCCAGTTGGGAATGGACCTATAAAAATATCTATAGATGATGCACCTATACCACCAATACCTTTGACTTCTCCATCACCACCCCAAACACCATAACCAAATGCATTTTCTCCAAATCCATTTTGATTAGATTCTGGTATTTCACTTTCAGCAACTTCTAAACCTGCATTTGCAGTACCAGTAGCACTTGTTGGTGTGATAGTTAGATTTAATGTGCCATTGCCTTCTTCTCCAAACGTACCAATAACACCAGTTCCTGCAACTCCAGTCGCTATAACATCTGATTGTGGTATTTCAGCACCAATTACGCCAGTACCTGCAATATTGGTAGATATTACATCTGTTTGTGGTGCAGAAGTACCAATCGCACCAGTTCCATCTACTCCACCATTTGGTAAATCAAATATTCTATCATGTGTAATTGATTCGGTTCCAGTTCCACCAGTAGCTTGTACACCAGTTATTACAAAACCTGCACCAAATGCACCAATGGCACTTGTTGCACCAACCTCTGTAACATCTACATCTATTTGGTCTTGTGGTGTAAAACTACCAATACCAGTTGTTCCTGCAACTCCAGATACATCAAAACCTGCTCCAAAAGCACCAATTGCGGTAGTTCCTGCAACACCTGTTTGTTCTTCTTCTATTACAAAAGATACAGTACCTACATTTCCTCTTGCATGAGCACCTATTCCAGTTTGCGACCTAGCTATTCTTGAAGCAAATATATCTTGAGTAAAACCAATTTGAATTGTTACATTTTCTGGGTCATTATTTGGTCGTGGATTAAATAATGCAGTTGCATCTGTAACATTTTTGGCAGGTGTAAGTTGTGGTTGTTTTGGGTCATATTCTTCTGGTTCAACTCTAAGATTATCCCAAGTAGTTCTTAATTGAGTATATCTTACCTCAAAACCACTTATATCACTTATTGCTTTTGATTTTATACCAGATGCAAATTTTGCCATTATCTTAAATTAAGCCCTGTGGGTTGTAATTTTAAAGAAACACCATCATTATCATTTTGAGAAGCCAAACTAAATGCTTCGTCATATAAAGATTTTAAAAGTTGATATTTGTCTGGTGCATATTTTACAGATAATTTACTAGCTAATCCTGCACAAATACAATCAGACCATGTGTAAGGTATGTCTGAGTCTTGGTTAGATAATGTAACATCATCTAATTGTGTCATTGCCCAGTAATTTAATACATATGTACCAATATCTGGTGTTTGCCAAACATAAACCTTATAAATATTATTTGAACCTGCTTGTCTGCCTTTATCTAACATATACTGATTAGGTCTACCAGTATCTGTTTTATTAGGTATTTGATTATATTCGCCTATTGTAACTCTATTAATTATGGTATCTGTTCTTGTCGCATCAGCAGAATTATAAATAACAACATCAAGGAAATCTAAAACACCTGCAGGTAGGTCATAAGAACTAGTACCTTGCACCAGATTTAATGTATTTTGTGTTACAGTCCAATAGTTTATTCCACGATTAGCCCATTCAGAAAATAATAAATTTAAACTTCTTCTGGCAGATATGGCTTGGTCGCCAGTCCTTGTCTGAATATCAATGCCACATCTTTCAAAAGATTCTGTTATTATTTCTTCAATATTTGGTCTAAACGCAACTGTTCCTGATGTTGCCATTATTTATTCCTAATATCTTTTTGCCATTGTTAAAACAATTTGGTAAGAATCGCCTGCACCTGCACCTGTAGTGGTAAATACTATATCGCCACTTGGAGATGTTCCTGTAAGTTTTGTATTAGGCAAACCACCAAATTCTCTATAATCAACTTCACCAATTTGACCTTCGTCAAGGTTAAGCATTATAATATCGGCACTGGCATCAGCCATAACCCTAACAGTCATTCCTTTAATAACCCATGTACATTTTAATATTTTTACACCAGTACATGCTGTACCATTAGAATCAGTTAATAAAGATGAAACATCAACTTTAGTTACTGCCGACTCATCTCCAGTATCAACATATTGATATTGAAATGCCATAACGATTTCACGAGTATTTTCAGAAAGTATAGTGCTTGATGTTATATCAGCCATTAGTACCTCCTATTAACTATCAGCAAAAGGTGTCGCTACTGTTCCAGAGCCAATTAATACTCCTTGCACTAGATATTCAGCAGTTGCAAGTGCAGTAATCTCAACATATGAATTTGCATCACCACCTTGTGTGCCACCATTTAATGAAATTACATCGTTTGTAGAGGCAGGAATAAAAGATTTTTTCGCACCATCTGTAACCGCAACCATAACTGAACCAACATATTTATCTGTTCCATCAGTTTTAATGTCTAAGTCTGTTGCATCTGTGCCAATAAAAAATGTGTATTTAGCACCCAATTCACCAGATACTATTGAAGGCAATGTAATTGCACCATCTGCATCATTTACTTCTATAATACGACCAGCATGGTCATTAAATGTTAAAGTTGTTTCTGCAGTAATGTTTTTGATATTATTAGAACCTGCAGATATAAAACCATTATTAGATACTACTGGTCCTGAGAAAGTTGATTTAGCCATGTCAATCTCCTTGTCTTGGCAAATGTCAGTCACTTTTTGTAACTGTCAAGGTTGAATTTAGAATAGAGAGGGAACAAATCCCTCCCTAGTATTAGTTGTTAGGCACCTTCTGTACCAAATAAGCCTCTCCAATCGGTAAAACCGAATGAATATCTTTCACGTACTTTATAACGGACATTACCTGTCTCAAAGTCGCCTTCAACACCTCTTTTAAGAGGAGACCTTTGGAACATTTTTAATCCGTCTGGCACATCTGTCTTGATAAAGAATGCATCACTATCTGTTAATCTCCTCATGATATGATAACCTTGAGGTAAATACGAACCAGAACGGATAGCATTTATATCATTATCAGCAGTACCAACTCTTAAATCACTATTCAATATTCTTTGAGCAGTAAAGGTATAGGCAGTAGGGATAATAAGCATTTGCCCTTGTGCCGCAATTCTTAGACCTTTATCGTCTTTCATATCTGCAATTTGAATTAAAAGTGATTCTAAAGATGTTTCACTTAAATCCGCCGCAGTCGCCAAAGTATTACTCTGGTTTCCGTTTTGAGTTGGGTGTGCAGTAGATAATAAAGCTACTCCATCTCCACCTGCATAAACACCTGCACTTGTCGAATTGTTTAAAATATTTGCCGCTTTAATTTCCTTTGTAGCAGACATACTTCTAGCTAATGCCTTTGTATATCTTGAAGCGATAGAACCATATAATCCATCTTCTTCTGCTTCTTCGGTAATTGAAAACGCCAAAGCGACTGTTTCATGTGAATATCTTGCAGTCCATTGCTGAGAAGCCGTATCATAAGAAACTGGAGCACCTTCGTTCTTTGTTGGTGCATTACTGAAACCAGTTAACAATACATCTTCTTCAAAAGCTTTGTTTGATGTGTTTGCATCAAAAACTTTTGCAAATTCTGCAGGATAACTATCGTACTCTAAGCCAAAGAGGGTATTTAAACCCGGCTCAAGCATTTTCGCAAATTGCGCTCTATTCATAGCCATTGTTTAAATCTCCTATATTCCAGCTGTTGCTTTAAGCAGATGTTCATTAATAAGAACCTCTAATTGTGCATACTGACCCATTTCATTAGCAGGTCCGTCCCACAATCCAATTATCTTACACGTTGCAGTACCTACGTCCATAGTTCCGTTTAAACTAAAACCAGATTGACCAGTACTTGTAGAACCTGCACCTGCTACAACATCGGCATTGTTACCAATATTTGTTTGGGCAGGAGTTCCTGCAGATTGTATACGATATACGATATAAGGGTCATCATATATATATGCGATTATATCAGTAGCCACAGTACCAGTAGGCCAGTATTGTGAGTATATGTAACTTCCATCACTTGCTGTGTATGACACACCTGCAAATACACCGATGTTATTAACTTCGGCTGCCGTATGTGGAGTAACTTGACCATTTGCATCAAGGATACATAAATCCCCAGTAAAAATGTTCTCTGCTAAACCACTAGCTATTGTATATTTGTTTGCTCTTGGTGCATTACCACTTGAATGACGAATTGGTATTAAACCATAGGCGCTATTAACATTTGCCATTTATTTAGTCCTTTTCATTATTAAAAGTGTTAATCTTCCATGGCAGACACTCTGCCACGACTAGATGAGCTTTTCCTATCTTGGTAGATAGTTTGCCCAGAACGACGACCTAATGAATCTAATTCACCAGAAAGTGCATCATTTTGTTCAAGTGACTTTTCTCCGTAATATGTCTTCATAGCATCATGCTTTTCTTCAGGCATTTCACAAAGAACCATTCCCTCTATTCCTATACAACCAACCCATTGTCCGTGATTAATTGTAGGAAAATGTTGCTCTTTTACTGTTTCAGATTTCCTTGGTTCCCAACCTTCTCGCATACGTTTATATACGTTATCGGGAGTTTCTTTACCCAGAATCGTGGTAGCTACCCATCGTTGTTTAAACCCCGGTCGTGCTTGTGGAGCATCCAACAATGCAGGTGGTGTCCAATTAGTTTGAGGTCTTATTTCCTCATCTCTTGTTGAACTCCGTAAATCACTTCTTCCATTCTTGTTTGACATATTATGTATCCTTCCTGCTTAAATTGTTAATTTCTTTAGCATATTTTTTGATATGCTCAGGGTCAGTTATACCTAATTCTCTTGCCATTCTTAATTGGTCCGAAGTCATTTTTACTCTATTTCCGCGATAAACCTGACCACCTGTAGTTGGTGCAACTGCTTGTCTACTTTGTCTTGGCTTTGACACAGAAACCTCTGTATTTGATATTAGCTCGGGAAAACTCTTTTGTAAACGATTATTTAACTCATTATAATATTGAGCATCATTTTTATCATAGCCTTCTATATCTAATTGCACATCTATAGCTCTTGCCATAGCAGTTTCTTTTTCAAAACCTTTAGAATTAAACCAATTATTATCTTTCCACCATGTCATAGCTTTCTCTGGTGCAGGGTTTGTTGCTTGTTGTTGTGCCCTACCAACATTTGGAGAGTTTGTTTCGGTTTGTACTTTATTTGCTTTTGCTTGATTTTGTAAGGCGATTGCTGTTTTTATATCAACTAATTCTTCGTTGAATTTAATTTGTTGTTCAGTATCACCTTCTTCAATGGCTTTTCCAAGTGCTTTTTTAACTAAATTATAATGTTCAGCTAATTGATTTTGCCCTTGGGTTTCATTTGACTTTTCTATTTTTTCAAGTCTTTTCGCCATTTGAGACATTTGCATTTGTAATGCCTCTTTTTCTTCATCGCTAGTTTTTTTCTCATGTATTAATTTCTTAATTCTTTTTTGTACGGCTAGACTATAATCTTCGTCACCTATTTCTGGCTTTTTTTCAACTTTTGCCTCTACAGGTTTTTTTTCTTCTTTTACAGGTTTTTCATCTGTAACTTCTATTTCTAGTTCTTGTTCTTTAAGTTTGTTCTTACTTTCTTCAATACTTTCATTGATTTCAGCATTAACTTCTTCAAGAACACTTTCTTGTATTGTATCTTCCATGGTTGCGACCTCCAAGTTTCGCATTAAATATAAGCGGTTATTTGTACGCCATCTGGCAAGATTGATGTAATCTCGTCATCATTTAGTAAAATAAACCTAACATTGTTAACAACAATCTTTTGCCCTGCATATTTGCCATACGTAACAAAATCGCCGACTTGAGGTGTTGTTTGTTGCTTCCATCTTTCGCCTGTGTCTCTATCTCTATAAGCTAATTCGCCTCTAGCAACGACATGACCATGAGCAGTTAGAATTTGCTGATTATCTTTCGCAGATTCTGGTAATATTATACCACTTTTGGTTTGTGTTGATATATCGGCAGGTTGAATTAGTATTTTCCAGTTTAAAGGCTTTGGAAGTTGGTGTGATGCAATAGTTGCCTTAGACAAACTATCTGCATAAATTTTATCTCCGTGTTGATGACTCACGCTATTCATCTCCTATATTTATTTGTTTTATTGTTTCGTCAATAATCTCGCAAGACTCTTCTAGTCCTTGTGCTATACCGACGTTCTTATGATATGCTTGAAAGTCTGAAATACGACCTTCAACCATACTTTCCGCTATTTCCGCTTTCTTCTTCAGTAGGTTCTTCTTTATCTGTTTTAATAGGTCTGTCGTGTTCATTTATAGATGCCTCCCCAGACATTGAAACACCATTAACATTAATAGTTACATCTTGTTGTTCTTTATTTTCCATATTTTTTAACCATTTTCTTTTTTGGTTTAACTTTCTTAACTTTTGGCTTAACCATCTTAGATTTACCATATTTCATTTTATTACCTCCTTTAAGTAATTTTGAAAATGCAGTTCTATTTAACATTATTACTCCTAAAACAACACATTTATTGTAACAGTTATATATAAATATAGATAGTACTTTAAAAAAAAATTACAATTAATTATAAAAAGAACCTTTTTTGTGTTGACTTAGATGTAGTATATGGTACTATAAAATTATAAATTATCAATTTTTGGGAGAAAACAAATGATAAATTTTACTACAAATCAAGAATATCAAGGTAACAACATAGACCTATTACAAGGTTTAGGTAATGAATTTTGCACATTCAGACAAGCAATAGACTTCTTTAAATTATCTGGTAAAGAATTAAAAGGTGCTAAATCTTGTGCAAGATTAATGAAGGTTCTTGATAAAGAAATTATAAAGAATGGTAAAAAAGAAAAGAAAAAAGTTCCATTCTATTTCAACGTATTTGAAAAGAACCATTTAATTCAAATTATAGAATCAAATAAATAATAACTTGGGGGACTTGTTCCCCCTTTCATTTTGGAGAAAACAATGAAAAATATAAAAAAATATATAGATGATTTGTATTGGGAATACGATAGAATGTCATCTTCTGGTAAAGAAACATTAGATAAAATGGCTAGAGAAGTTGATTTAGAAATACCTATTACGACAAATTTCACTAGATACTATTTTAAAATAGATACTTTTAAAAATTCAAAAGAAGAAAAGAAAGAATTTCAAGGTATGTATGTTTATTTGCAAAATAAGGCAGATTTACAAAAAGACAGTTTTGATTACAACGTTGGTATTATGCATAACAAGAATGGTAATTATTATGCCATGATTGATAGAACAGAATATTTATCAAGCGATTTATCTGAAATAGAAGAACATATAATAAATTTTATTCAAAAGGAGAAAATCTATGGATAAACCTACCAAGATTATTTCTAAAGATAAAGTCACTCAAAAAGAAGTTGATTTACTTATTGAAAAACATGGCTTTGATATGGAACTTATTAAAAAGCAATTTGATGTTATTAAAGAACCTACACAAAGAAATTATGAGTTTAAGGTCGAACATGAAAGGCAATATGCCATTAAGGTTCTTAACGTAATGTCTAATTTAAAACAGAGGGAAAGAGAAAGAGTGTTGCAGAGAGCAATATTATTAAATAAAGTATAAGGGAGGTGTCCTCCCCTGACCTCAGACCCTAGTCATTTTTTCTCATTATTTGGCTAGGGTTTTTATCGTCCTAGAAACGTCAACCAGTTATGGTTAATTGTTTTCTTGTTATATCATACCACAGTATTTTAGGGTAATGTTATTGAAAAGCCTTATCAGAAAAAGGACTTTCTAAAGATTTACTAACAATTTCAGCATCAGATAAACCATCTTCTTTTAATTTATTATAATATTGGTCAATAACATTTTTTATTTCAACATTATTTACATCGTCATAATCATCAAGTACTGTACGTTGATTTTTGTTTAAAGCATCTGCAAAAACATTACCTTCTTTAATCGCTTTCATTCTTAATAATTTAAGCATATCAGCGGTATCATCTCCACCTACATCTATTGATAAATCACTAACTAATTTTTCATTACTCATAATTTCATCTAATGAAAGTTTATTGATATCGTCTATATCATAAGTATCTTTAATGAATTTGTTTGCATCTTCTTCTGTTTTAAGTCTTCTGTATGCAGGAAGTCTGTCATAAAGTATATCGCCTACAGTTTCTGTAAGCATATCGTCTTCTGCCATTTGACTTAAATACCTTTTGACAAATGGTCTAGAAAATAATTTTTGTGCAGATTCTAAGTTAATTGGTTTCATAAGTTTTCCTCCCTTTTTTATAGTATTAGGGACTATGGCTTTATCAACCATTTTAATTACATCTGGAACTTGTGTAGCAAGAAGACCTAATGCTCCTATCGTTCCAGTATCTTTTACAAACTTTCTCCTAGATTGGTCAATTTCTTCATTTTTTACTGGTACTGTGGTCGTAGAAACGTCGCCTGATGTTGGTAAAGATGTTTGTTGTGTAATCATACCTACGTCTTTTGATGGCTCTGTAGCTTTAGCTTTCAGCGATTTAAAGAAACCTTTGATTGGCTTTGTTACTACATAACCAAAAGGGATTGCTTCTATTCCACCAAGTGCAATATCTGTTGCAGGTAAACCTATATCTGGTCTATCTATTATTGTTTGTAGAGGTTGTCTTAAATAATTTAATAATGCCATTTGTCTTTTAAAAGCATTTGGTTCTGCTTTATTGATAGCATCTTGTCCTTCTTCAGCGGCGAAATATGTACCTAATAGAGTAAAATCTAATAAACCAATGTTTTCTGATAATTTATCGCTTTTTACATCACCAGTAAAACTTCTGGCAATATCCATTGTTGTTGCATCACCTTCTCGTACTGATTTATCTACTATATTATAGTTTTCTCCTAGATAATCTAAAGCATTAGCTATCTTTCTTTGTACTGATTCTCTTGATGTTAAATTAGGTGATGTATTTTGTAATTCCATTATACTTGCCCTGCAGTTAACTCTCTCGCTAAGATTTTCAAAGTTTGATTAAAGCTTTTATCTAGTTTACCTGCTAATTGTGCAAAGTCTTTAGGGCTGATTTCGTCTGTTTCTATTTTTCTTCGTTCAAGAAACTTTTTCGCCGCTCTTATTTCTGCATTAGCAATTTTTTTAACTTTAGATGCCATTATATCCCATTATCCTCTGTTATTATATCTTCTTCACTTCCCATTAATCTATTAACTGTTGCACCTGCAAGACCAGTTGCTACTATTGGTGTATATAAAGATGTACCAGAATTAATATATTCTTTTACTTGAGGTGTTAAGTAAATTGTTGGTGTATCTTTAATAAAACCACCATTAGGCAAACCACTTCCAGTTTTTAATTGATTATTTATGTCGTATTTATCTATATCTAAGGCAAGTTCTCCTCTCTCTGCATTTTCTAAGAAGTCCATATCAGAAAGAATTGTTTTATATTCTAATTGTGCATCTGTACCTTTAAGTAAATTTTTGGCAACTTTTGGAATAACAACATCATAATATTGTTTCAGTTGTGGTTGTCGCCATCTTTTATCATGTATAAGACCGCTAGAGAATGATACACCATCATAACCATTGTCGTTTGCATACTTCATTAACCTTTTGATTGCCAACTCTGTAAAACGCTCTGATGTCCCTATAAATGGTGCTGATGGTATGTCGCTTATAGGTTGTAATTTATTATTATACTGAATAGCCTTAATTAAATTAGAATTTAGTTCTTTTAAACCTTCATGTACTTCATCTATCGCGTTATCTGAATAATCAAAGTTTTTTGCTTTTACACCTGTAAAATCTGTTACAGATGTTAAATTTTGTAATTTATCTGCTATTCTATTATCTATTCGCCTTTGTATAAATTCTTTTTCATAAACTCTTTTTGATACTTCTGTATATAACTTATCATCAATTACAACGCCAGATGGAATATCAATAATATCTGTATCATTTAATGCTTCATATTCTGTTCGGTTTACAGAAGTGAATTGGTCTTCACTTAGAACTTCGTCTCGAGCATTTTTCATAAATTGTTTATAATCTTGTTTTGAAAGACCTTTTTGTAACATTTTATTGTTCCAATCAGGTAACTCTCCTTTTTCAAACTCATAAGCATTTCTGACACCAAATTGTTTGTCATATTCTCTATCGTATATTTTACTAAATGCTTGTTTTTCAAAGGCATTTGTTTTTTCTCTTACAAGTGATAAATCTACATAATCTGAAATATCATCATATATACCTTTTGGTATATTAATGCCTTGTTCTTCTATTATGCTTTCATCTAAAAGATTTACGTTTGATTTATCTATACCAGAATTTGAAAGTATATTTACGTTTTTATCTTTTGTTGTAATAAATTTATATTTTGTCTGATATTTTTTTATAATATCTTCAAGAGAATGTGATTTATCCCAATTCAGTCTGTTTATAACAGAACTAGAACCAATGTTTGCAATAACATCTGTATCGTTATCAAAGCCAACTACTGTTTTAGATAATGGTCGCCTTCTAGGTTCAATAGAAGAACCTTTTAAACCTTTTAACTCACCTATATTAGTTGTCTTTTTTAATTTCTCTATTGAATCTAATAAATCGCCATAGATTACTGGGTTATTTTTATTTATAAAACTTTTCTTTTCTTTTTCTCCCATAACAAGACCTTTACTTCTGCCTTGTTGGGACATATCTGATTGTATTTCTTCGGCATAAAGTATTTTTCTACCATCTTCGTCTACTCTATCTTTTGTTCTTGTAAAAACTACAACATTTTCTTCGTCGCCAGTATGTGATGAATTTGTATAGTCTTTTTTTAATAACTCAACTTTATTTGTATCTTTGTTAAATTGAATTGTTCTTTGGCCTCTATTTGTTTCTATTGTTACCTTATTACCTGCTTTTAAATTTTTAATAGTTCCTTTATCAAGCGTTACATCTGATGGACTACCAGTTATTGGATTAAGGCTTATACTTGCACCAAATCTGTCTTCTTGTAGAACTTCATCTATATCACCTATATTTCCCTCTACATTATCTATTGGTGTTTCCATTTTAAGAAGTATTTCTTGGTAATTCTCACCACCCGGCAATGTATAAGAACTATGCATAGGTCTTAAATCTCTAATATCATCAGCACTACTTTCTATCTTTTGTCTACGAAATCCATTTAATTGTAATAATGCCTCATTAAAGCTATCTGCTTCACCAATCAATTCATCATTGTCTATGGCATCTTTTGCTAGATTTTCTCCTCGCATGATTTGAAAACCAATATTATCATTACCTCTTATTGTATAAGCGTTTTCATCACCTAATAATGAATCATCTATAAATCTAAATTTAATCAGATTTTTGGTGTTTACGTCAAACATTCCTTTTGCCAATTCTTCTTTATTGGCAAAATTATTATTATCTAGCACCTCTTGGTCTGATTTGTCTGCAATTTTATCATATCTGTCTCTTATACGAGATTGAAAAATATCCGAAAATTCATCAAAAGAAGCCTTTTGAATAAAAGGGTTATCTATTGTACCTATTCTATTGTCATCATTAGCAATATCGTCAAACAATCTAACACTGTAGTCATCATCGCTTGAAAGATTATTTATAAAACCTTCTGTCTGTTGACTTCCTGCAATTTCGCCTTCGACACCATCAATATTTCTTCTAATGTCATAAATGGTTGTTGGTACAAAATTTTGAAAGTTTTCTACTGCCATTTGACCTGCATCACTAGCAGTTTTATCGCTTTTTATTATTTCTTCTACTCTTGTTTTATTACCTGCTAGATAGTCTTTTAATTCTTTTGATGTAATAGAACCACTATCTGGTAAACCTAGTATCTTATCTTCAAGACCAGTGAAAACCATTTCATCTGTTACACCTTTACCAAACTTTGATAAAAGACCTTTGGTTTGTCCTTCTTCTAGTCTTAATAAATCTCTGGCAGGGAACTTGTCTTGTCCTAGTAAATCAATAGCTTTTTCTGTAGGCGAGAACATACCTAATTCGTTTAAAACACCATAACCAAATTTAAATATACCACCTGCTTTTGACATTTACCAAGCCTTACAAGACCAATACCTAGCTGTTGTCTTATCGTTGGCAGTATCACAATTATGCCTTGCTCTAAACGATTTTCTTCTAGCAGGTGATGTCTTTTTAATTCTCATATTAGGGTCGCCAAATGTTATCTTCTTTACTTTACCTTTATCCATAACATAAACCATAGTTTTCTTTTTACCATATGAAGGTTCGCCTTTTGCTATTCTTCTTGGTTTATTTAAGGTTACTTTTCTGCCTTTATATTCAGCCATTATTCACCAAAAAAATGATTTTCTAATATTGAGTTAATAATTGCACTTGGTTCACTATCTTGTGCGCCTAAATCTTCATATTTATCTTGTATTTTTCCCATATATTCTTTTGCATTATCAAAACTACCTGTATTAATTGCATTTATAAGTTCATCATTCATAGCTTTATTTGCAAATTTCTCAACGTCTGGGTTTTCATCAAATAATTGAAAATCAATATTTCCAATGCCTTTTGCTTTTAAAGGTTGTTCTGCACCTAACATACCTTTTTCTTCAAACTGAACGACACTACCCTTTTCTACATTTGGTGCTTTTTTAGTATCTACTTCAGACATTCTAATTGGTGCCCAGTTTCTTATGTAAGACTGACCCATACCAAAATCTGCAAAAAATGCCTTGTTATTACGTTCATCTGTTATAATGAATGGTTTACCTTTGAGATAAAATGCAGGACTATCTTTTTTTACATCTGACAATAATGCAGTTGGGTCTGTTAATACATCGTCTATATCTATTGCAGGAAACTCATAACCTAATGCTTTTTCTATTTCTGGTATTTCATAGTCAAATGTAACACTTGGTGGTTTTGGGTTTAATGTTGAAAATATACCACTAGCTTCAAATTTATCTGCTTCTGACAAATTTTTAATTTGTGGCAAATCTTCTAATAAATCCATTTTATCGCTTATTTCTTTATTGGTCATTGGCATATCAAAATTTTTCTTCATAGGCTTTTCAACAAATTCAATGCCTAAATCTTCCATCTTTGTAAATATATCACCTAAACCAAAAAATTCATTTCTTGCCTTTTTACTATTCAGTTCTCTTGCCTCTTCTGGCATATTATCTATTCGCATTTTGATTCTGGCTTCTTCTTCTGGCGAAACTTTGGTCATGCTATCGCCATCTACTCTAAACATATTACTTGTTTTTCTAGTATTTTCGTTTGCAATATTACCTAATGCACCAACATCAACATCTGGCATCATTTTATCTTTTAAAAGTTCGCCTAAAACGCCTCTTAAAATTTTAAGTTTAGCCATTTACTTACCTTTATGAACTGTCTGTATATCAAACGATGCTTTTTTAACTGCACCTTTATGTGGCTTATATTCGCCTTTCATAAGTTTAAAACCTTTTCCGTCGCGCATCCAGTGGAAACCTTTTGGTGCATCTACTGTTTTTTTAGCCATATCAAACTCCTATGTTTTTTTGGTTTTCTTTTTGCCCTTACCTAGTAAATCAGCATCTGCCTTTCTAGCACCACCTTTACCAGATACAAATGATTTAACCCTACCCATAGCCCATTGTTGTGCAGAAACCTTTGGTCTACTGCCAGAACTATAATATGCACCTAGTCCCCTCTTATAGACCTTATCTAGTTTTTCTTTTGAAAATCTACCTGCACCTTTAATACCAGAATATTTACCACCTTTTTTCTTTTTGGTTTCTGCCATTACGACTTACTCCTTTGTTTACTGATTTTATCCATCATGGCTTTTGTAAGTTTGCCTTCTTTGTATAATTTAGCAGTACGTTTTATTTCTCTTTCTCTCGCCTTAGGGTTCTTTGCACCTGCGAGATATTTCTTAGGAGTACCTTTCTTGGTCTTTGGTACCTTTTTAAACTTTCTTTGTTTTGGTTTTTTTGCCATTTTTCTTCTTCTTTTTAAGTTTTGCAAAATCAGCACCAGTAATAGCATTTCTAGGTTTTGCTACCCTAGCAAGTGCTTTTTGTTTTTTTGAATACTTTGTAAAAGGCATTACATATCTACCTTTGGTGAACCATGACCAAGAATGTCATTCATCATTTCATGCATATTGCCAGAGTCCATTTTGATGACTTTAACTTTCATATCGCCATGATGGTCGTCATCTTCTTCTATTTCTTCTTCTTCTGGTAACATCATTGTTTGATGACAAAGAAGTAAAAAATTAACTAGCTGTTCGTCGCTTAGTTCTAGGCCTTCCTCGTCTCTTTTGAAGCCCATCTTCTCCTCGAATAGTTCTTCGTTCTTCTCCATGTTGCCTATTTCTATTGCTTCCATGTTTTTCTCCTTCTGGTTTAATGAATAATCCTATTCCGTAACAAATAGCCTCTCCCAGAAACTTCATCGCCTTAATTGAATATCTTTTTTTCCCTACCTTACCATCAGACATATCAAATGCCATTTGTTCAGCCCATCTCATAGCTATTGGTGTTATTATATTATATATAAAACCTCTATTTCGCATCTTTTGTGCTATTGGTTTTCCCCATAAGGCATAACCATTGTATATTTTTTTATTTACTTGTTGTCCGTATCTTTGGTCATATTTGTAAATACCTATAGGCATTTGACCCATTTCGTATAAAGCAGTACATATAAAAGTAGATTCTGCATTTGCAGTATCACCTTGATTTTCTATTGTTACTGCTCTAGCAAAATCTTTGTTATATGCATCTTTACCAGTTTTAGGGTCTACTGAACCAATTACGTTTGATTGATAAACTTTATCTTCTGCAAATTGGTCTGTTGTTTTTAAATTATCATCAAATCTTCCCTGCATATCTCGTATTGCATAAGAACCCATTGCAGATTGAAATTCGGCATCTCTAGCTGATGGCGTTCTATCTGTTAATGTATCTAATGTACTTCTATAATCATCTCCATATTCTGCAAAACTACCACTAGAAAATGGCTGTGTGAAATATGTTTGTTCTGGTTTATAAAAATCAGTGGTTCTATTATCTAATTGTTTTTGAGTATACATTCGTTTTTGTATTGGAGCCAAATCTAAGTCTGGTTTTTTTTGCATCATAAAATTTTGTATATCATCACGAGTTATATTAGATGTAGTAGAATAAGGGTCATTCTCTTTAAATGCCTTAATTTCTTTCATTAAAGAGTTTGTTGCACTATCATTCATACCAGAACTAATTGATGTATCTTTAAATCCCTTATCAAGACCATAAAATTTATTGGCAGAGTCTTCTAATTGATATTTACCTATTGCCTGACCTATATTAGTTAAACCTCCAACAAAAGGTAATGCACCAAAAACAGTTTCTGGTCTAAGTGTGAAATCTGAACCAAGTTTTTTAAAAGGCTGAAAACCTGCTTGTTCTGCTAATATACCTTCTTTAATAGTTCCTAAATCACCTAAGGTAAATTCTGGTTTTGATTTCTCTGCCATTTATGTCTCTATGTACCCATTGCTTCTTTTTGCATATCAAGGCTTTGAGTTCTATCTGCATCAAACATATTTTCATTTTCACGAACCACACTATTTGTATCTCTAGTTGGAAGTGAACCTAATGCTCCTTCAGGCATTGTATCTGCTTCACTGACACCTAAAATAGCCTGCAATGCATCTTCTAATGTTATACCCATACTGGTTAATCCCTCTATTGCCTCTCTATCAGACATAGTTAAGTCACCAAGCATTTTCATCATTTCGTCTTCACGAACAACACCTTTTGGGTCTAGTTTTTTCATTTCTTCTAGTATATTGCCTGTCATACCTGCACCCATCGCTCCTCTAACTGCATTCAACTCGCCTTCACGAACAACTCTTTTTGGGTCTAAATTCTTCATTGAATTTAACATATCAGGTGTTCCGCCCATCATACCTGCAGGTCTTGCTGAATTTACTTCACCATCTCTAATTACAGAATCTGAGTCCATCTTATCCATTCTTTTCATCATGTTTAAATATTCTTGTTTACTAGCCATTATAAAACTCCTTTATCGATTTGTTTAGCTAAGTTCTTTTCTCTTAATATTGCCAAGTCTGCTTCTAACTTTGCAAATTTGGCATTTATATCTGCCTGTGTTTTAGCCTGTTCCATAGCTAAATCTTGTTGAAATTCTGCATCTTTAATCTGCATATCTTGTTTTGCTTTTGCTGATTCTATTTCAAGGTCTTGTTTGGTCTTCATCTGTAACATTTGCGCTTCTAATTGTGCTAATTGTTGTGCAAATTGTAAAGGATTTCCTTGTTGTTGTTGTTGACCTAGATTTGTAATAGCATCTATTTGTGCCATTTGAGGTGATTCTGCAACGACTTGTGATGCTCTTTGTGAAATCTGCATATCAAGTTCTGGCGATAAATCTTCAAATTTAAATTTAGGGTCCCGTATATCTGGTAATGGTGCTAATTGCATACCGATAGCTGTTTGCATTCTTTGTCTATACAATAAGGCAATATGTTCTGCTATATGAGCAATTAATACTGGTTGTAAATTTCTTGCACCGGGATTTCCACCAAGCGATGGGTCTTGAATGAATTGCATATGAACTGCAATATGAGCATCGTGGTCTTGTTCTGGGAATGCTCTTATAGGTTTACCATACATAACAGACATATTTTCATCTACTGGGTCAATTCTTACGGCTTCTTCTGGTTCTTTTAAAACCTCGCCAATATTTGGTATTCTTAATGCCTCTAACATTCTTTTATGAGTGTCGTACATATCATAAAGTTGTGGTGCTGATTGTGATAGTTGTAAAACGCTCTGTGCTTGTGCAATCCTTTGTGCAGTACTAAAAACGTTAGGGTCTGATACTGGTACAATATCAATCGTACTATCAAAATCAGTAGAGAATATTTTGGTTGTTACACCAGATAATGCAAAGTCAAACTGTTCTGGTAAATATTTCGCATTTGATTTTGCAATTAATTTAAATTCTTGTCCTTGAGAATAATGTAGTCTTTTATGAATAGCACTAAATGCTTTACTACCTTGTTCTATAAGAGCAACAGTAGAACCAACAGGTGCATTTGGGTTTACATCACCAACATTTAAATCTGCAGTACTTGCAAATCTTTGACCTGCTTGAACGATTGCATTCATCAAATTAAATAATGTACTAGATGGCTCTTTAAATGGCAATGGCATTATAGCTTTATTGACATCATCAACAGTAGCATCTAAATCAGCAAATTCACCGGGATTTACTTGTAAGTCTCCTCCAGTAACTCTGCCTTTAAGTTTAAATCCGCCTTGCATATTACTGAAAGCCGCCGAATCTAATAATGCTCTTAGTGAACCAGTCGCCGCTTTTCCAAGACCTCCTATTAAATGAAATAGACCAAATCCATAGAAACCTGTACCCGGCAAAAATCTATATGAAATAAAATAGTTCTGTCTTAATTTCTTTTCGTCTTCTTGTTCCCAGTTTCTTCTTACTGAAACAATCTTTTGTGAATCATAGTCTATTGTTACAACATAAGGAAATGCAACCATGTCTTGGTTTTCTTCATCATCTACAATACCATCAATACCATCAAAAGTTTCGTAAACGTGCATTTCAATAAGTGTAACTGTTTCATTATGTGCTTCGTCTCCTTGAGAAACACCTTCTATTTCTTCGCCTATATTTCCTGCAGGGTCTATTTCACTACCCATATATTTGATAGGTAAATAATATCCACCTTCAACATAACGATTATAGTCGTTTCTTGGCATTCTTATTATGTGTGAATATCTTATAGATGTAAGTAAATCTTTACTATCTGGTGCAACAATAAAATCTTCTGCTTTTACGAATTGAGAACATTGCCTACCTAAATTTGTATCAAAAAATACTTTTTTAAAAGCATGACCAATTAATGGTAATTGAAACAACATTGTATCTAAATCTGGGAAATACTCTGGCATTTCTTGTGTTATCTGATAGTTCATGTAATCTTTAACACGTCTTGCTTGGTCTTCTAATTCCTCTGTAGGTTCACCAATAATAGTTGTTTTTACTGGTCCTCCAGATGGATATAATTCTGCAATAGCTTTCGCATTAAATTGAGTCGCCGCTTCAGCAATCATAGGGTGTACGACAGTACTTAAACCTCTTGTTGCTCTCTGTTCTTCTTCTTCTGAAAGACCACCATCTGGCTCTAATGTTTCTAAACCTTGTTTGTACCTGTATTCCCATTCAGACCTAGCTTCTTTATCACTTTCAAAAGCTTCTAGTAAATTCTGTGCTTTTCTTGCTGAATCATTTTCATCTAGTTCTTCTGCTAGGTTTTGGTCGTGTTCATCTGTAATTTCTACAATGTCATCTAATGATGCATTACCGATTAAGACTTCATCGCCTATCTGCTCAACTTCTAATTCGTCTGCAGGAGCGCCTTCTTGGAAAGGTATTACATTCGGTTGTTTAGCCATATAAAGTTAACCTCTTCTGTTCTGCAAATTCATCATCTTCGTCGTTATCAGATGAATGTGTTATAAACCAACCTTTTCTCAATCTAAGCCATGCTTGAGTACATGTATCTACTATATCATCATTATCGCCTTGTGGAAAGGCTGAACATATATCTATTAAGTTTTTTGCCCACTTCTTGTTTTTAGGATACCATATTCTACCATCTTCTAGCAAGGCAGAACTTGCATGTGCTCTTGCTTGTTTATCTCTATCTGGTGAATATTCCAATATTGGTATACCTGCCATTCTTAA
>JAAHTG010000740.1_pt1 | contig 26636 bp, 42 predicted proteins | sample 6116081 | NCBI WGS metagenome assembly JAAHTG01 (sample SAMN13939989, study PRJNA603662) | sponge metagenome | isolation source: marine sponge | host: Mycale hentscheli | place: New Zealand | collected 2005 | reverse complement strand
GAATCTAATATTTGTCTGTTTTTTTCAATTCTTTTTATTGCTGTTTCATCTTCCAAATCAGCTAAATCCTGCACTACAATTTTTCGCTCCTTTAATATTTCTAAAGTTCTTGTTAATACAGTATCATTAAGACTAAGCTTATCCAATGTCCTCCTGATTTCAGCCTCATCAGTCATTTTAAGAAGCTTATCAAAGTCAACTCTTTTTTTAGTATAATCTTGTACTAATTTTACCTGACTTTCAAAGGCGCTGTCTGCAAGCCTTCTTGTTTCCTCTGTTAATATTTCCCTTTCTGCTAAGGTGCTTTTTTCATTGTTTATAATCCTTTCATTAATTGTTTTCTGAACGTCAAAAGCGTCAATTGCATAGTCTAACTGCTTTTCAAAGTCATCTTTGTCCGTATTTGCCTGCTCAATACTATTTTTTTTCTTTGCACTTGCCAACTCATTATCCTTTGCAATTTGCTCTGTTTTGGCATCTCTAAGCTCAGCAAGAGAATCGGAGCTTATTTTAAGCATGTCATTTTCATTGTCCAAAAATTCCATTCTTTTGATTTGCTCTAAGGTATATTGAGAGCCTGCTTTTGACAGCTGTGTTTGTATTTTAATTGCTTGAAGGTCTAAGTTTAATTCTGCCAACTCCTTCTCTCTTGTAATTCTTTCTTCAATAACTTTGTTATAATCTTCTTGTGCCTTTCTTTGCTCATTAAAAGATATAGTTGCATTCCCTGTATCCTGCTCCAATAACTCCTCTTGTCCTCTTAATTCTTCTAATGCTTTGTTGTTTTCATCTATGGTAACGGTTGCTTTTGCCAGTGCATTCTCGTAAGCAAAAGTTTTTTTAATAGTATCATCAATATTGTCAAATACCTTTCCTGGATCGTATTCTTTTTTGTCCAAATCCTCTAAGGCCTTGTCAATCTCTTTAATTCTTTTGTCAATTTCTGCCTTGTCAAGGTTGATTCCTGCCATTTTAAAAATGTCCTCCAATGGCTTGATGTTAGTATAAGGTATTTTGTAATTTTGTATTGAAGCAAAAAACCCAAATAAAGACAGCTTTGCGCTCTCAATCTTTAAACCTATTGATGTAAATACGTCCATTACTTTATTACCTAACATTGTAACTGAGGCACTAAACTTTTGCATTGTTCCTTGCATGGCTAAAACACCTGCCCTTGTATCAGAAACACTACTTACAACAGATCCTAATAAGGCAATTATTGCACCGATACCAATACTTTTAAGCGCTTTACCAACTAATTTAATTTTTTTACTTGCCGTTTCTGCAGACTTTGCCTGTATCATAAAGGACTTTGCCTGCTCTTTAATTCCATCAATAGAATCCTTTATGCCCTTAATCATTCCTCCAAGTTCTCCTGTGGCTTCTTGAATGGATTCGGTATAATTACCAACATTTAATTTTTGTTTCTTAAGAGCATCTGAATTCTCTTTTAAAACCTCGTTGTTGTCATCAAGCTCCTCATTGATTTCCTTTAATCTTTTCTTTCCTTCCTCAGTTTCAAGATTTAGCTTTTCTCTTTCTCTCCTTAGCCTTCTGCTTTGTGCAGACAGCTTTTCTAATGTTCCTGCATTTTCATCAAGTAATATTAGCTCGTCAGTAAGATCCTTTTTTTGCTCAGCATTAGCCTTTTGTAATCTAATTTTTTCTTTAATTTGCTCCCTTGTAAGAGCAACATTTTTTTTCTTTTGCTTTTCCTCTTTTTGCTCTTGCTTTATTTGTTCCTTAACAATTTTTAACTCCTGCTCCTCTAATTTGTTTTTTTGAATCTGCGTTTTTATACTCTCCTGCTCAAGCTTTTCCAACTTAGTTTCAGCTTCAATCTGTGCTTTTATTGCATTGGACTTAGCCTTGTCAAGCTTTATTGACTGCTCCATTGTTTTATTCATGGTCTCAGCAGAGTTGGTTACAGCCGTAATACTTGATAAGGTGGCTTTTAAAGGCTTTTGAAGTTCTTTCTTTAGTACTTCTGCTGTATTCCCTAAAGATTCGTTTAAATCGTTTATATGCTTTATTGTTTCCTCTGCCGAATCTCTTATTTCTTTGTATAAGTCTTGCTCAGCAATTTCAGACCTTTTTATTTGCTTTCCCATATTGTTCTAATATTACAAAATATTCCTTAACTGTTGTTGTTTTCTGGTCTAATCTATACCCTAAAAACATTCCTAACCAAGTCAAAATTTCCTCAATCTGCTTACCCTCTCCAAAATGAGCATCAAGATCCTTAATTTTTTGGCTTTCAATTTCAATTTCTGTTAATTTAAACCTTTCTTTTGTTATTATATAATCAGCTTGAAGGATTGCTCTTTTTTTTTGAGCCTCCAGATACTTTTTATATCTAACATCAAGGCCGAAATCTTTTAAGTATTCATTATAAAGAAGCTTCCAATTGATATAATCCTGTATTTTATTTCCTTTTTTGCTCTTTCTTGTATATTCAATCTTTCCCTTATTACATTTAATCCAATTATATAAAGGCATTTCGTCAATCGAGCTCCAATACTCTCCTTGCGTAGAGGATAAAATTTTTCTTAACCATTTCAGCATATAATTCAAGGTTTTCTTCGGTTAGTCCTAATATATCTGTGCTCCACCAATTTTGATCCTCCATTTTTTGGTAATCTGCATCAATTATAATGCTGTCATTAAGAACCTTAATAAACATTGAGCTAAAGAAAGCTCCTGTATCTTTTAAGTTGTAAGGATCTCCCATACGTTTCTCTCCTCCTGATAAGACTTCTGTTAAATAACTGTAAGTTCCAATGATTTCATTATTTGAATCTACTCCTTCATCTAACAATTGATCTTGTCTAATCATGTTTAAAATGCTCTTTTTTACCTCAGCAGTATGCGAATCAATCCAAGCAATACTGTCATCTAACAGCAGTGCTCTTTTTAGGTGCTCATCTATATTAGTCTTTCCAATCATTAAGGTGTGTATATAAAAAAAAAGGAGGACTTTTGCCCTCCCTTAGTTACTTTTTGGCTTTATTTCTGGGCCTTCGTTTATTAGTCTTTGGATTTGCCTCAATCCAGGCTCTTTCAATTATGTCCTTATCAATGTTTTTAAAACTGCTAACAGCTTTCTCCTTTGATATTGACTTTAATGTCTGAGCATTAAACGAGTATTTACCAATTATAATATCCATTATACAGTTGCTGAGGCTTTACCTTCATAACCAACCTTTGCAACACTAACCTCTAAAACATCAGAAGCAGTAGCCGTTCCACTTACTGAATAATCTAAAGAGTATGTCCCATCAGGATTCTCTGTTACAGAATCAGGAGCAAAAGTTACATCTTGTGTAATATTCTTAATACTCCAATCAGCAGTTGCCGTAGCTCCTTTGTAAAGGATCTTATTAACAGCCGTTCCGTAATCTAATTTAGCAGTAAAAGTTGCAACCGTAGTTGATACAGCTAAGCTTAATAAATTAACGTCTTTCAATCCTTCTAACTTAGTGAAGTCTTGTCCTGCCTCAGTTGTATTAATCATATACATAGTTGATTCGTCAAACAATCTGTCAAAGTCGAAACCTAACATAATTTTTTGAGCTGTTGAATCAGTAGCAAAGGCAAACTTAGGATCAAAGCTTGGATTATCAACAGGAATTGGGTATAAAAATCCTCCTTCCTCACTTCCAATTAAATCTCCATTAACATCAACTATGAACATTCCAAAGTCAACACATCTGTTTAATTGTAGCTTTCCTAAGAAAGTCGGAGTTGAATCCTCTGCCCAAAGTTCTCCTGAGAAAGATCTCTTTCCTTGTCTTAAAAACACCATTCTTCCACTGTTAGCCTCCTCAAATTGAGAGTCAGCCTTTGGAAGTTCTACGTTTTCAAAAGCAGGAAGTGGAAACCATCTCTTACTTGAATCTGCTTCATTTACCAATGAGCTCCATACAGGAAGCGTAGTTGATAAGTCGATTCCATTTCTTGTTCCGTCACTCGCTATTAGAGGAACCATAATAAAACTTGAAGTGATACCAAAAATTGGCACACAGTTAGGTCTACCCGTATTCGAAAGACCTGCATCACAATTACAACCAATCATAATCTTTATATTTTAACATTTACAATTTTCTTTGAATCTGGTAAGTGTAAGCTCCAATGCAACACCAGACAAATTTGCATCTAAGACATTTTCAATAACTCCTGTTTCCTGCTCAACTCCAAAGCGTGAGAAGGTTTTATAACGGTAATTTTCAACTGATTTATACATTCTGTCATTCTCAACTGCTTTAAGGAATTCCAACATTAACTTTTGCATTGGTATTACAACCTGCTCTCTGTGATCCTGAGTATAGTATTGGCTTGGATCTGTTTCATCTAAAAAGAATAATCTTGTATCAATGTCCTTTTCCAAGCTTGAGCCCTTTCCGTATCCCGTTTCAGATATAACCTCCAACAACCAAATCAATGGAAGCTTATTTTCCAAATTACTATCAGCCAAAGTCCACTCCATATTGGTGGCTCTCTTAGTGCCTGTAATAAAGAAAGGATTGCTGAGGTAGCATAAACCGTTTAAGACTTCTAAACCTCCTAAAATTGGCTCAGCTATAATATAAACATCATAACTAATCTCTATAATTTTAAACTGAACGTCATTTGAATCAGTTACAATCTTTCCAACTCTGGCCCATTTAGTATCACACATATAAGTTTTTAACTCAGCAGGCTTGTATTCTCCAACTAAGCTATTATCAATACTTGATACTAAACCTTTTATGTATTCACTTGCCTCAATCATATCCAATAAGCTGTTCTAAGACCTGCACCGTTATATTTAAGGTAATCACTATTAAAGTCGCAGATATAGTGCTGAATAGCTTTAAAAGTCCTTACGCTGTCATTATAGCGTGTATAGATCATTGAGTTTAATGTTGATACGTTCTCGGAATTCTCTCCTAATGGCCTCACATTTCCAGATACAGCAACATTATTTGTTAAATCCTTTAAGTATTGATAATAGACAAAACCCTTAATCATGTCAATCATTCCCTCTGAAATATATATGTAGCAATTAACATTATCGTATTCAAATGGATTGTAAATTTTAAGATACTTTGCAGTCTGAGGAACATTGGCCACCAGATCAGCCACAAATTGATTAAAAAGCTCAACACCTAATAGCTTAACTAAGTATTGTCTTTCATATTTATCAATATAAGCCTGGATCTTAGCTTGCTCATACATTCCATGATGCAACTCAAATTTACCTTTTCCAAAATCATTATATGTTATTCCTAATATGCTCATAATATCGAGGTAAAACCCCTACTTTTTTGTAGAGGTTTTTGTTTTTCTTACCGTTTTTTTAACAGGTGCTTTCTTTTTTGTCTTGCCTTTGCAATCCTCGCACTCCTCACAATCAGAACCACAATCGGTTACAACTGCAATGGAATTAGTCAATAAGAAGTATGCCTCTTGCTCAGTTACTTTAAGAACCTCAGCTTTCTTTTTACCGTTATAATCCCTTATTAATTTTACCTTTTTCATGATCCTAACTTTTATTTAATTAAGGTGCTGTAATTGCCGTTAATGCAGTAGTGATATTAGTACATTTCATGAAAGCGTCTTGATTAATTTGAGCAACATGGAATTGTAATCTTTCAACAACTTTCATTGTTACAATCTCATGCTCGAAATTATCATTGTTTTCATAGCTCATTTCCAAAGTAGCTCCTTGTCTGTCTAAGATTTCTCCTTTTGAAGAATCAAAAACATATAAAGTGTTAGCAGTTACTAATGGAGAAGTTACTATTCTCATACCGTTTAAGATACCGTCTCCTGCCATAACAAAGTTTGGAAGTAAGTAATCTCCTTCGCTGTTCTTCTGGTGCATGAACTTTACAAAATCATTATAATTCATAACAATTGTATCAGCGTCCCAAGAATTCTCTTGTCCAAAAGTAAAGATTTGAGCCTTCATTGAAGCTGTTAATTCAGCCAATGTTGCAGATTGAAAAGCTCCTGTAAAAGGTGCTAATACGTTAGCAGGATCAAACTCAGAAGCAATTGTATTAATAGAAAGAATATTTCCTGCTCCTAACAAGATTTCTGCTTCCTCCTTAAGCTTAACTGATTCGTTTACTAACTGCTCAACCTCTGATGCTACAAAAGAGTAATCATCAATCATGTCAATACAAATGTCAACGAAATCTCTAATCTTTTGGATTTGAACCGTTCTGTTAACCCAAGTAGTCTTAGTATTCGAAGTCGAAGTAGCACAAGCAACAACAACTGATGCATCTCTTGTTACAACGTCTTGCTCTCTATACTTAACGTATTCAGTTGATACATTTACACGTCTAAATAAGTCAATGATTCTTGTTGCTCTTACAGGCTTTTTAATTGTTCCTGGTATGAATGTAGCATAATCATCTCTTGTTCCAATATCAGAAGGATTTTGCTGAGCTTTTAAAGCAATCTCAACTTTTCCTTTTCCTGATTTAACAACCTCAGAAATTTTATCTGCCTTCTCAGAAATTAAGTCAACTAATGACTTTCTTTTTACAGGAGCTTTCTTTGAGCTTTCCTTTAATCCAGATACAGCACTTTCCAATTCAACCAACTTAGACTTTAATTCTAAAGTGTTGTCCTTCTCTGCCAATTCCTTGATGTTTGAAAGCTCAGACTTAAACTGTGCCATTTCATCTGTTGAAACTAATCCTTTTGTAGCTTCTGAAATTTTTCCTTCAAATTTTGACACCATTTCTTCTGGTGTAATGTTTTGATTTTCCATTTTTAATAATTGTTTAATTATTTTCTAATTCTTGAATCTTGCTCTCTGCCCAAGCCTTCATTGATTTACCTCCCCATAACAAATATGAGATTGTTCCACATGCTTTTGTATCATTAGCATCATAATACTCCTCTGCTCTTGATAAATAGCTGTAAGTCCTCTTAACAACGTCTAAGGATAATCCTCTCTTGTTTGCAATATCTTGGGCCCTTTGTTTTCCAACATCAGTTGCACATTTGTTATTGACTTCTTTGTTTAGCTCGATTCCTTTCTTTGCGTTGTTAACTGCTTGCTGTGGATAATCAGCGTAAGTTGCTTTTGTAGAGAGCAAATTGTCTACTTTACTCCAATTAAATCCTTGTTCAATATTGATTTGCTGAACTGCTTCTGGCTTGAGTATGTCAGTTTTAGTTATTGCAAGATCAACTAAACGGGAATTTAAGTATTTTAATTTCATTTCCAGATTATACATTCTTTCGTCTGTACCTCTGCCATTTATTAGTGCTTTTGTTACAATGTCGATTTCCTTAGTAAGCTTATCTAATGCAGGAATCTTGTCCTCACTTTTACCTATGCTTAAAACCTCTGTAAATTCATTTGCTCCAAATGTAACTGCTGAGCCTTCAAAAAGCTTTACTTCCTCAATTCTGTAATAGCCTTTATTGTTTTCCTCCTCAATCCATTTTACTTGATCACTCATATATTGGAATCCAATTGAGTGCTCTTTTATAATTCCTTCCTCATAATCTCTTAAGGCATCTTCTCCCTTTGTGCTTGTGCCAAGCTGAGCTACGGCAAACAAGCCTTTGGAATCCTCCTCTAAAGATAAAAACTTTCCGATCTGGTGTTGCCAATCGTGGTATCTTAAGAAAGCAATGTTCCTGTTTGAGTTAGAATCAACTCCTCTCTCCTTGATGCTTCTTTCAAATGCTCCTTTAACAATCATGTCATTGTCAGAATCTATTACATCAAATTTTGAAAGGTACATTGCCACCTCTCTCTTTCCCAATGATAAATCCTTAATGGAAGTATCAAAAGATTTGACAGAATATTGATTGAAATTTCTTTTCATTATATTACTCATTTTGAATATTCTCCGTATTATAAGGAATTTATTTTTAAAATTAACTATTTTTGACGTTATTGGTATAAATTTTTACAATTTTTTTGTATGCAGAACAATTTTTGGACAAACGTATTTGGATTTTCAAGTGGAAAGAATGACAATCTTATGAAGATGCTGAGCAGGCAACACAACCAATTTTGGGGAAATACTAAACCAACTTGGATTGATACTGATAAACCTTATGAGCTTTATTTGCAGATTCCTGAGCTTAGGACTGTGATTAATAAAAGAGCAATAATGATGTCAAGCGGAAAGCCTTTAGTTTGTGATTTGGAAGGAAACCCGATTGAAAACCATTGGGTAAAAGATTTGATTAATCAGCCAAATCCAACTCAATCTTGGGCCGATGTAATTTACAGCCTATCTGTTAATGATGGATTATTCAACAACTCCTTTGCTTATTGCCCAAAACGGTCATTTGATATTAGAAACCTGCTTTTACCTTTACCAAGTAATCAAATTAAGGTTGTTGGAACAGGAAAGTACTTGGATCAGATTGATACTGATGGACTAATAAAGGAATTCCAATTCTGGTATGATACTCAAAAGAAAGATATTATACAGGTTGAAGATATGATTTATCTTAACACTCCTGATGGAATAAACCTGCTTAATCCTACAAATAGAATTGACACGCTTAAATACCCTCTTAGTAATATCATGGCCCAATATAACAAGAGGAATGTAATACTTGAAAATATGGGCGCTATTGGAATCCTATCAAGTAAAAAGTCAGACATGGGTGGTGCTCTGCCAATGACACCAGAGGAGAAAGATGAAATACAAAAAGATTGGGTAAGCAGGAATAAAGATAAGCTTGTAATAACCGAATCTGATGTTAATTGGACACCAATGTCTTATCCAACAAAGGATCTTATGTTATTTGAGGAGCTAACGGAAGATAAAATGGCAATAATTGATGCCTATGGATTAAGTTATTATTTATTCTCTCAGGCTAAAGGATCAACCTTTACCAATGTTAAGGAAGGAATGAGAATGAGTTATCAGGATACCATTATTCCAGAAACAAATCAAATGTATGCAACCATGAGCCAACAATTAGGTTTGATTGATGAAGGTGTTTATATTAAGCCTGACTTCTCTCACATAGCTGTCCTTCAAGATGATCTAAACGCAGAGGCAAGTGCAATGAATTTAAGAGCAGACGCAGTTATTAAGATAATCAATGCAGGTGTTGAATTAGATGAGGAAGAAAAGAGGAGCTTGTTAGGATTATAACAGGATTGTAAAAGAACATTCCCCAAAAGGGGAAAGTCGCTCAAGCTTTCTTTACAAGGTTGTTGTAAACAATACTACGTTCTTCCATCAAACACCACCACCATTGAGTCGTGCATGCCAGCTTTGCCCGTAACATATTCACCTTTTGTATTAACACCGCAAAATTTAATTCTCTTTTCAATAAAGCGGATCTCTTTTTGGTTCGGCAATATATGTTTGTGAAATAATTGGGTGCTTGTACTTACAGGTAAAAGCATCACACAAAGTTTACCTTTTTTACTTTCTTCTATTGCCTTAATTACAAACGCATCTTTTAACTTTCTGCTATAAGGTGGGTTTATAAAATTTCGCTCTTTCCATTCAATTTCAAGTCCATTCCATTTTTCAACATCGTGCTGATACGGGCAAGGATCAAAGTTAAAATCAAATTCACCGTTTAATTTATCATAAAAGTATGGTGGTGTCGCCCAGTCGTCTTTATGAGGTATGTTTCTATTTTTCATATTTTATCTATTTAAATTCGCACAGTTTACAACAACGTGTATAGCACATTAAAACGATGCCATACACAATGCGTTATATCTTTTCCCAATTACCGAATGGCCCATAAGTGGAGATTCTTTTATGCTTATCAATGGCAATAAAGGAGCACTCCATGACCTCAATTACTTCAATATGCTCATCTTTATCCCAATTATCAATCCTAACTTTATCTCCTTTTTTAAGGGAGAATTCCTTAAGCATTTCAATTCTTTCTTTCCTTCCCATGTCCTTACAAATATCTTTTTTTTGGCTTACAATCTGGACACCTACAAACAGGATCTTGCTTTGACATTTCCTGATGATAATACTCAGAATAGTTTTTTACCCACTCTGTAATTATTCTCCAATCATTTAAGGACATTTCCAAGTCAAAAAACATACTTGGATTATTTTTATAAGCAAACTCCTCAGGTGTTTTCATTAGGCTTGATTTAACAGTACTTTAATTTTATTTGATATACTTATATAGTTTTACAGGGAAAGCCTCTTAAATGGCTTGTAAGTATCCTTATTCTTTATCCTAAGGCTCTAATCTAATCTGCCATAATGCCCACTACTCATTTTTTGGCCAAAATCTCTTGATTTGTCGGATTCTAATTTTATGTAGTATGCATGATCCTCCTTCCCCTCTCCATAGTATGAGCTAAGATAAAACTTATCTACAATTCCAAACCTGTCTTGCTCTTGCAATGCCTCATCAATTATTACCTCGCACTTGCTTGCCAGATCATTGCTCCAATTTAGCTTGATTTTTTCTGGATTAAAATTTGATAAACTGCACTGAACATTTATGAATTCAATTGTGCTTGGTAATTTTTCAATTGTTGTAATCAGCTCCTTTAAGCTGTCGCATTCTGCTGAATACCCGTTAAGTCTAATCATGATATGTGTGTTTAATGTATTTACTTTCTTTTCTTTTCCTTTCCTTTACTTTCCTTTGTTGCTTTTTGTTGAACAAGTGTTGAACAAGTGCTGAACATTTGTTACCTATTCCTAACGCAAAAAACATGAGTATAAATATGATATACCAGAGGTAAAGCCTTATCAATTCTGCTGTATCTTTAAACATTATAAAGCGATTATTTCTCTTAACTCCTCAATGCCTGACTGACTGAGGTATCTTTGATTTTCAAGGATCTCTTTGGCTCTCCTTTTAGCCTTCTGTATCATCATACTTTTGCTTAGCATCATTCCCTCAATAACAATATAAGTTACATTTGAGGCCTTTAATAATGAAGGAGGAACTTGCTCTAATCTTTCAATGTCGTTCATTTGTGCTGTGATTTTAAATTAAAGCGCTAATATATAAATTTATTTTATATAAACAATATTCCAACAAAAATATCTTTTATTAAAGACCTTTTTTTAGTTATGCGGATAAAAATTAAGAATGTTTTGAAGGCTGATTTCAGCCTCCTTTATAACCTGATCCAGGTACTCCATTGCTCTTGCATCATCTTTGCACAAATCTCTGAGCTCATTTCTAAATTTATATACTTGGTATATATTAGCTGTTTTTTTTCTGCTGAGGAGCTTAGTATATGATTCAATTTGGATCTTGATAAGGGAGTTGCTTGGATACATACCCTAATTTAATAATCTTTGAATTGATTTGGAAATAATCCTCTTATAAAAACTGATAATCCTGCAATACAATCAGGAGCATCATCATTCTTGTTCTTTCCTTCCTTGCTAAAGGATTCTATATTTGCTATAAACTGATGATATTGCTGGTCTTGATTATCAACAAAATTAAAGGCTCTAAATACAAAAGCACTTTCCATTATTATTCTTGTAATCTTATTCTTGGTATTATGCACTTGCAGGATTCGAGTATTAACCATTTTATCAAGCTGTCTGCTGAACATTGCGCCCATACTATTGGATTCAACTCTACAATACTTAGCCTCCCACTTGTTAAGCTTCTCAGAGCATAAAGGCAATGTAATGTCTGTATTATCCCTTGTAAATAAATAGTCAACAATGTATATCTCCTTTCCAATTACTCCTCCAATAGCCATTGCAGTAAAGTCCTTTCCCTGATCCGCAACATCAATGTAACCAACATAGCCTTCAATCCTGTCTTTAATCTGATTAAACTCCTCCTGTGGCATCTTATTAAGTCCTGTAAATAAACGGCCCTTCATGTCAACAGGCTCTTGCATATATTCAGCCAACCAAATGTCTGGATTAATCCTTTCCCTAATATCATGATATTGCTTTGTGCTCATTACATCATCACAAAAGCTGTTTCCTTCATTATCTAAAGCAGGAACAATTATGCTTAAATCATACCTTTGCGCCTCCATACTCTTGCCAATTACATCATTGATGCTCCACCTTGTTCCAATATCAATCTTTGAGCAGTTTTTTTCTAATCTGGAATCATGTGTTGCCTCCTTCCAAGTCAGGATCTTATCGTTTGTATTATCACTTAAGGCATCTTCAATACCTCTGTAAAGGTCATCAGTTATTGCAAGCTTAGTAGCTCCGAATCCAATTATTGTTCCTCCAACTCCTGCTCCAAAGTATCCAACCTGCTTTGATTGTTTAGTGTTCCAACCTAATAAGTTAGCCTTGTCATCACTTAAGGCAACCTCTGGAAATACCTGCTTAAATTTATCAGTTTTTAATATGTTTCTTACATCATAAGAGAACTTGAGATAAAGAGTTGCAGTACAAGTATTCCTCATAATACTCTCTTTTGGATTCCTTCCTAATACCCAGGCAGAGAATAATGTTGTTATAAATGATTTTCCTGCCCTTGGAGGCATTGATACAGATAGGCTGTGTATTTCTCCTTCCTCAATCTTTTGGAATCCCTCAGCTATTTGTTGAAGGAATGGCCTGTTAATAAAAAAGTCTTTATCATAAAACAAGCAGAACTTCCAAAACATTCTACTTGCAAGCTCCCTCCTCAGCACTTCCCTTGCAAGTAATTCTCTATTCATCTTCCCCTAATAGCCTTATAATTTCCTCGGTTGTTAAGCCAGATAAATCCAAGTTTGTCTGCTGTTGGTCTATTTGCTGAACAGGAGCTCCGTATCCAGAATCCATTAATGCTTTGTAGGCTGTTACATCTCCTTCCCTTGCTTTTTTAATCAGTGCTAAAGTCATAAGATCCTCTTGGCTCATTGTTTCACTATCTCCTGTAATTGGGTTTTTTAGCTTCTGATTAACCTCAAGCCAATGCCTTGCAATTGTGCTTCTGTTTTTTGCTCCTTTGGGCCTTCCGTTAGGATTGCCACTTTCTCCTTTTTGCCATGCAGGCTTTAAATTATCCTCTTTCCCCATAATCGGTGTAATTTCGGTGTTTTCCTAAAATATAGTAAACTCATTTTTATCTGGCAACTTATGGGTGGCTATGGCCTCTCCTATCCTCTATCATTAGGCAGTCTGGCTTGTATATGTCCTTAACATCACATGATGGCTCAAAGGTTGATACATCGCCTCTCTGTGGCTCCCTTTTAATTATTCCCTTTGTAATATCATTTAAGGCACTTTCAAACAGTCTTAAGCCCATATCAAGCAGGCTGTCCCTCCATAACTCTCTTGCGCCCTTTTTTGGATCTGCTTTCATTCTTGGAGGTATCCAAGTCCAATCTTGGTAAGCAATATCTCCTCGGTCAATTCCAGAGTTAAGCCAAAAAACTGTGCCACCTGTTATTGCGTCTCCCATTTTTATCGCCCACTCAATGGAGCTCCTTCCCCTATGTCTTGGAAGCATTGATGGGTGGTATCCAATCCAGCCGAGCTTTGTGGCGTACCTTGCCCTCCTGCCTATGTAATCAAAGCTGTGGGCAGTCATTCCCAAGTCCGTACCCTTTGGCACTGACTCCGATGTAAAGCTTCCAGAGTTTGTAATTGGTATATTATTTATACTTGCAAGCCTTCCAATATATTTATCTCCCTTTGGGCAGGATACTCCGACAACCTCATGCCCTAAATTAAGGCAAAGCCTAAGAGCCTCCTCCCCAAACTTCTTTTGTCCACTGATATATACTTTTAGCCTTTTCATCTTTTTCCTAAGTATTTAAACCCTTGAACTGCTCTAAAGTGCCCTCCAAAGCCTGTCCCAACATTCATCTTAATAAGTGACTTTGCCTTTTTTTCTTGTGAGTTTTTTATTGAGCTAAATGACTTCTTTTTATTTCCTCCATACATTTGTTGGCTTTTTAAAACCCAGTTACTGCTCCTGTTAAGATACGCTATAAGCTGAGGGTGGCTCGTGTGAAATATGGTCGGTAGCTTGTGGCCTCTCCTTCCGTGTCCGCTTTTGTGGTATTCCATAACGTATGTTAAAAACTTCGTTCCAACTCCTGCACCTTGCCATTCTGGAACTGTTACAAGCCTTGTCGCCCTGTAAGCGTGTGCAGTGAACATTGGGCAAACGCAAAGGTGGCAGACAGGCTCTCCGTCAACCACTCCGATAAAGTACTCTCCTGCAGGTGGCATTGGCAGGTCTAAATAATAATGCTCTTTAAATATTCCCCAGTAACTTCCTGTGACCTTCCAAATGTCCAACTTGATGTCTGGCCTTGATCCAATTTCGCTTTTTTTTTTACTTGGCCTGTTGCCGTATCCAAAACCCAATCTGGCTGTATATATTCAAGAACATCATAATGGCACGACAATAAAACAACTCTTCTACCTTTTGTCCTCCTAAATGACTTTGAAAATGCCATTGCGCCAATTCTTGCAATCTGCCTGTCAACAACCGATGTAAACTCATCAACAATAACATCATCCTCTCCATCTGCAAGTACTCTTGCAAGCCCTGCCCTAAACTGCTGGCCGTTAGATAGTGCGTGGAACGGCCTAAGCCAAGACGGAACGTCGCCAAGCCCAACCGATGCAAGCAGACCTGTTACGGTGTTAAAGTCGCCCTCAGGGCTTATGCAGTCAACTATTGGCTTGTCCTTTTCCCATCCTCCATATAAGTCCTCAATCTTTCCTCCTCCGAAAAGCTTATTACCAATTGATGTCTTTCCACTTCCACTTGGGCCAACAATAACTCCAATCTGCCAATCTCCCTCAATTGGAACATCAACATCAAGATTAAATTCATCTCCCCTTTCTGCATTAAACAAAGACTTTACCCTGTTTGCTCTGTAGCTTTTAAAGTTTTTTGTTTTATTTCTTACGCTTACCTTCATGTCTATTATGTTACAACAATTTTACACTCAAACCCCTCCTCAGATAGCCTTTTAAATATTTGCTCTTGCTCTCTTTCGCTTGTACACTTTACAATAACTCCGTACTGCTCTTTGTACCCCACTCCCTCATCACTAAATGGATCATCTGGTGGAGAGTAAGGCTCGCTTATTCCCTCGCCTAAGGGTTCGGGCCATGTATCCAGTCCCCACTCCTCAAGCTTTTCAGTATCCCAATCATTAACAAGCATATCCCAATCCCACTCTCCTCCTGATACATTGTCCTTTATAATAAACTGCCTCTGTTCATCTTCTGTAAGGTCTCCTGCTCTTATTATAGGAACTTCCTTTAATCCTGCCTCCTTACAAGCCTTAAGCCTCATATTACCTCCAAGAACTATCATATCATCATTTACGACAATGGGCCTGATGTTAAGCATCTTTGGGAATTCCTTTATACTATTGACTAACTTTTTAAAATTATCATCTTTGATAATTCTTGGATTGTTAGGATTGCTCTTAACCTCTGATATTTTTACAATCTCTGACTTCATGCTATTAGATTAAAGATAATTATTGGAATTAAAAATATAAAGAGCCTTGAGAAGGCATACTTAACATTGGTTGGATCTTTTGCCCAAACCGTAAATTGTGGGTGTTCTCTATGAGGTAAAAGTATATGTAATGCCCTGTCCATAAGCCAGACAATAAACATTAATACAATAGCCAAATAGCCTGCTAATCTTAGAAAGAATCCTGATTTCTTTTCTTGCTTTTCCATTTTTTATGTTTTAGGTGTGTAGCTGTATTTGTAAAAAAGGAGGCAACCATTTGATTAACCTCCTAACAAACTCACAAAACACAACTGTGCTAATATAACAAAATCTATCTTACTTGCTATCTATTAGTTTAAATTTATTTTGTTTATGCGCCTGATACATTTTTTTTAGTACTGACTTTAAGTTATTGCAGTTTAAGCTTGATCCCCTCTCCTCTTGGCTGTGCCTTTCAATCATCTGCTTATATAATCCTAACGTATAATGCAGGTCAGGAACATTAAGCTCCTGATGTTTGATAGTACAATTCTCCTGCTTTATAAGGTAGTTAAACATTTCGCTCCAAGTTAGTTGATTAGTCATTAATAATTGAGTTATATGATTGGCCTGTTGTATCAGTTATAATAAGGTGGTCAAGCAAGTTGATATCAAGAAGCTTTAAGGCCTCTTTTGCTTTGCTTGTAATATTTATATCTGCTTGGCTTGGATCTAAATTTCCAGATGGGTGATTATGTACAAATATTACTCCTGATGCTAAGCAATCAATTGCATACTTTAAAATTATCTTTAAGTCAACAACCGTTCCTGCAACTCCTCCTTGACTTATTTTTGCCCAGCCTGTTACAACATTTTTTCTATCAAGTAACATTATAAAGAAGCTTTCATATATTCCTAAGTCCTCATGATAAAACTGTCTTGAAAATCTATTTACATCACTTGCTGACTCTATTTTAACAGCATCAAAGCTGTTTTTGTTTCTTTTCCCTATGTAATATTCATAAGCTTTACTTTCCTCCATGTTGTTGTGTTTTAAATTATAATGCTAATATATAAATTTATTTTATATAAACAAAAGCATATAAAAAAAGGAGGAACTTAATCCTCCTCTTATTAGTTTGAAATAACGTCTGCAATCTTTTGCATTGTTGTTAAGTTTAAGCCTCTATCAGCATTTAAGAACAAGTACAGCTGATTTGGGTGCACTCCGCATCTCTTAGCACAGCTATGAACAGTTAAATCGTTTTCTGTCATATAGCTGTTGATTAGCTTCCTGCAATCGTTTATCAGGTTTCTTATCTGATGCTTGCTTATTGGTTCTACTTTTGCCATAGCTTTCTAATTAAAAAGGTAATCCGCTGTCTTGTGTTGCAACAGCATCTTCCATAAAGTTCTTTTCAATGTTTCCGCTTACTCCTGATCCTCCTCCAAATGACTGAGCAGATTCGTTAGTAATCTTCCAAGCATCTAAGGTGTTGAAGTATTTCTCCTCTCCTTGTGGATTTGTCCAGGATCTACCTCTGATATTAATAAAGGCTTGCACCTCATCTCCTTCCGAAATATTATCCAGAAGCTCGCACCTTTCTTGACTTGTCTGCAGAATAATTTGCTGTGGATACTTATCCTCAGTAGCAATTACAAACTCCCTTAATGCAAACTTTTCTGATACTTGCTTTTTTGGGAATACTTTTAACACTTTTCCTTTTATGTCCATGATTTACTTATTTACTTTTGTTTTCTAATTCTGCCATACATTCTTTATAGTACTCATTGGCAATTTTGTACTGCATTAGTATTTCTGATTCCTTTACTTCATCTCTTTCAACTCTTACAGAAGTCATTCTCTTTGAAATATCAATGTGCTCAACATCATGTAAGTCTGTATTGTCATAAGCTGTTAATAAATCAGGAGGAGTTGTTGTTAAGCAATATACTACCTCTCCAAATGGCTTGTTGTAAAGCATCATATAACCTCTAAGTTGCCAATCATAGCCTGACTTCTTTACTGACTTGTCAGCCTCCTCTTGGAAAGCAGGAAAGGTGTCAAAGCTCCAAGAACATTTGATGTCAATTATCTTATCCTCTGCATTGATGTCGCATTCTCCTGTTAGCCAATCTGTGCTAATTCTCTCCTTATTCTTTTTGAAGTCCATAAACCTTGCTTGATTTACCATTTCAATTCCCAGATCCTCATTTCTCAATCCCTTCTCAGTAAACTTGTTGCTGAAATTGGGCCTGATTCCATAAAAGTCCTCCTTTGCTTTCTCCATTACATAGGATTTTGTTGTTTCTCCTAATGGAGAGGACTTGCCTCTACCTTTTGTCATTAATTTGCTCAATGATGAGCATCTAACAATTAAATTTCTTTCTTTCATGTTGTTGCGTTTTTAAGCTTTATCTAATTCTTGATTTAATTCTTCATTTGCCACCTCTAAATCCTGCACAAATTTATCTGCTTTCTTAGTCTGAGCTACTGTAAGGTCAAAAGTATCCTTTAGCTTATCAATTGTATAATTACCATTTTTAATTGATTCTAAAGCTCCATTTAATCTCTGAGTGTCTAACTTAGGTTTTGCAGGTGCAGGTGCTTCGTATCCCTCTGGAAGATCCTCCCCTGCATAAATGTATAATCCAAGTCCATGTAAAGCTAATGCCTTTGTTGTACTTCTTTGGATAGCTTTATTTACATCAAAACTTGTAACACTATCTAATAAAATTGACTTGTTTCTAAAGTCCATTATTGGCAGGTAATCAATATGCTCAATATCATTTATTGTTACTCCTACTTTTACCCAACAACTTTTACCATCTGTAAAATAGTTACAGCTATTCTCATTCTCGTAAACTGTTCGCTGTACTTCAGGATATTGATTTTTTACTTCTGCCCAGGCCCATGCCCAAGATAAGTAAGTGAGGTTTCCTTTTTTCTCTGTTTTGTCATTGACATTGATACTGCTTAGAGTATCAAACACTTCCTTTTTTTTCTGTGCCATTGTTGTTGTGTTTTAGATTATACTACAAATATATAAATTTATTTTATATAAATACGTTTTTATGTTATTTATTATGCCTGTGATGTGCTTTTATATTGCTGTTCCTCTCTTTTTAGGTTACTAATATGCTGATTCATAGCATCAATAATACTGTTAGTATTGTCATAATACAGCCTCATTGAATTAAATAATCCATCAAATCTCTTTTCATCAACATAGTTATCCAGAGAATAAAACTTTCCTAATTCACTTGCCTTGCTCATTGGAAATCCTGCATCAAGATACTTTTTTGTATTAGTCCTTTTTGCTCTCTCAGTTTCTGCCTCTGCATTTTTAAACTCAATCCTGCACTCTCCTAATTCCGTAGCGTAATAGCTCAGTAAGGTTACTAATTGAATCCTCTGATACATCAGGTCATTTATTCCTGTATAGTCCATTGGAAGTTCCCTATACCAATCAACAATTCCATTAATCTGCTCAACTACTTCATTGAAGTCTTTCATAATCTTTTACTTTTTGTTTGTATTTGTTGTATAATTCCTCAAGCTCAATCTTATTAAGCTTTAATTTAATGTGCCTATTATTATCAAGCCACTCCAGATCCTCTTGGCTGATTCTGTCCGTAATCCTTTTCCTGTATTCGTGTAAATTTCCATGCTTATTCCTATTGCAAGGAACACATTGCCCATGCACGTTGTCCTCATGGAATCTTATGCCCTCATAAGTAGTTGGGTAATAATGCCCTGCATCAAACTTCCTGAGCTGTAAAGGTGTTCCACAACTAACACAACCTCTGTGCGTATCTCTCAGCCTTATATACCTATTAAATACAGTCTGCACCTTTCTTTTCCAATCACTCAAGGTCATATTCCTTTGGTAATAATCCTTTCTTTCTGCTCTGGCAATCTTCTTTGCTTGGCTTCTTATCTGATCATTGGCATAACTAATTGCACATATAGTTGAACATACTTTTTGAGTAGTGTTAAAAGGAGTAAAAAGCTTTTGACAGCACTTGCATTTCTTTTGTTTAATTGGCTTCATTTTCATTGTTTAACTTAATCCAGGCACTTACACATTTTTTGCAGGTTGTTCCCTTATGATTTATTTTGATTTTGCATATCTCACAAAAGTACTGAGGAAATAACGAAAGCTGTATCTTAGGAATCTTTTTTAATTTGCTCATACTTTTCCACTCAATAAGCTTATATGATTCTTAAAACGGGATTTCTGCGTTTGGTTTCATTCCTGCAAAGCTGTCAATTGCCTCTGGCTTTTTAGCAAATGGATTTTGTATTGCTTTATCATTCCACTCTGATGTTTCAAGTCTAACTTCCATTTGATTAATTCCAATGCCTCCATCTCTATTCTTAGCAATTATAAACTCTCCAAAGCCTTGCATATCATTTCCCTCCTCATCAACTAATTCTCCGTAGTATTCTGGCCTATGAAGGAAGCTAACAATACTTGCGTCTTGCTCAATCTCTCCGCTCTCTTTTAAGTCAGGTAGGCTTGGCCTCTTTCCTGATCTTCCAACATCTCTGCTAAGCTGAGCCAAAGCAATACATGGAATTCTATGAGCCATTACTATTCTCTTGACATCATTGCTGATCTTTGTTACCTCCTGATACCTGTTCTCTGATTTGCTTGGCATAATCTTTTGCAGGTAGTCAATCATAAATAAGTCAACCTCCTTATTCTTATTCTTTACAGTTTGGAGCTTTGTTTCAATATCCTTAGTTGTATGAGAACCGTCAAATACTACTAAGTTATCCCAATACTTGCTTTTTTTAAGACTATTGATTTGCCTCAATTCACTATCTGAGCACCTTCCATACTTAATGTTGTTTGAATCTATTCCTGTTATGTTGCTAATCATTCTCCTAATAATCCTGTCATGGGCCATCTCTAAGGAGTAAAAAACAACAACCTTATTTTCATTAAAGCAAAGGTTTCTAATCAGGGAAATTGCCCAAGCTGTCTTTCCCATTGCAGGCCTTCCACCTACAACCATAACATCGTCTTTCTCAAGTATTAAATTTCCTTTCAAAACTTTCCAACCTAATTCCAATCCTAAAGGTATTCCCAATTTTGCTTGATTATGCTTGAATAAAACCTCCTCAATACTATCTAAGTTTGTAACCTCCTTAATACTTTTATTGATGCTTAAAAGATCCTTTACTTTTGAAACCTCATCTAATATAAAGTTGCTCCTTGGATCTGCTGATTGCATTTCTGAATTAATGTTTTGTAGCATTAAGGATACATTTCGAATTGAATACTTGTAATAGCATTCGTTAAGTATTCCTTCTTTGTTTAGTGTTTCTTGGAATTCAACACTGCTTTGGAGCATACTTACTTTGTAGATTGTATCCTTCTCCAATCTGCTGTTCTCTCTAAGCCAACTTGTAATATTAATCAAATCACATAAATCTCCGTTCTCAGATATTTCAATAATTGACTGATAAATATTTTTGTGAAAGTTGCTTTGAAACCAATCAGCCTCTAAAGAATTAATAAACTCAGGTTGTTGGCTCTGGTTTAGGTTTAAGACAATTCCAAATGCCTTATCAAAAATGTTGTGTTTCATGTTGTAAATTTATTTTGTAGGAATATAGGAATTATTTTTAGTTGCATCAAAGCCATATTTATCCAATGTTGCTGATCTGCTAAAATATTCTAAAGTGCAATATTTATGATTGCTTTCCTTATGGAAATCGTCTTTATAAGCCTTTAGCATTGATTTGCTAATGTTTTCTCTTGAATAGCCTTCCTTTATCCTTGCTAAGTATTTAGCCTTGTTAGATGCGTTAAAAACCTTATTGCTTTTATTGAATGTTTTATTAAAGAATAACAATAATTTATTCCAATCAATATTCCTTTCCATGAACTCTGTTACTATATTTTCCTTTACTTTACTTTCCTTTACTTTACTTTCCTTTGTTGGATTTTGTTCAACAGGTATTAAGCTTTGTTCAACATTTGTTGAATTCTGCTTTAATCTTAGCTGAGCTGACTTTTTACCTGCAAAGGATCTGGCTTCTTTTATTTTATCTCTCTTTGAAATGTTTTGAAGAACCCTTTCTGAGTATAGAAAATTTTCTTCTTTAATAAAAAGCTCACATACTTCAACAGCATAATCAATTATACTATTTATCAATTCAACTTCCTCCTTAAAGGTGCTTGCAATGGCTTCAAACATATACGGTTTTAAGTGCAACTTGTGATCTTGCTCCTCATGTAATATCTCAACTACTCTCCAATAAACTCCGTATCCTTTTGCTCCGAACTTTCCCAATAAGGCTTGCACCTTTGGATCATTTGTTGTGCTGTAATCATGGCTAAAATAAAATGCCTCTTTCTTCATGTGTGTTTGTTTATATTTCTATATTATTTAATGATGCTAACATTGATTTGGCTCTTGACTTTACACCAGATACATACTTTCTCCTCTCCTCAATATCCTGCTCAATCCAATAGCCTTTGGAGGAGGCCACCAAGTTATTAATTAAGCCTTGTATCCTGATGTAATTAATTATTTTCCTAATCCTTGCTCCATGCAGGCCCTTATACCCAGACTGTGTTAAGGCTTCAACAATGCTCTTGTTAGTTATGGCATTATTTGCTCCAACCTTTGTCTGCAATCCTCTAACTATTAAAGGCAAAAGAGTATCTCTTTCATACTCATTTAACTGCTCTGTGTATTCTGTGAATCCGTTTATCATCTTGCGTTTTTTATATCTAATAGTTTGTAATAAAGCTCCCTGTTAAAATTGCTCCTAATGATCAGGCTGTTTTTCTGAGTTTCCCACTGCTTAATGTAGTGCAATGTTTTTCTTCCTACTCTTACATTTTTGGCTGTTTTCTCTACTTGCTTCGCCTTTATGCGAAACACTTTTCTTACTAATTTTCTCATGGCTTTCCTAATTAATCTGTGAAAATAAATCTTAAATAAACTCCTCCAATAGTCTTTGACATATACAAATGTCCTGATTCTTGAACCTCTGGATTGAATTTCTTTCTCCTTAATGCAGACATAAGCTTTGGACTAAAACAGCTTTGAACACTTATGTCAAATATGCTAACGGTTAATACGTAAGGATCTTCTAAATCCTGTAAGTGCTCAGTAAGTAGATTAATAACTCTTACTTTGTTTTTTGTAAATAGATTTTCTTTAATCATGTGTTGTGTTTTTAAAGTATAGCGCTAATATATAAATTTATTTTATATAAATAGCCAATCAAATAAAAATATTTGTTGAACACGTGATGAACATTTGTTAAAAAGTAAAGGTGCAACCCCTCGATTGCACCATACACACCTTGAAAAACCATGAAAGGAACTCCCAAGAAAATTTTTAGAATTCGTCTATTAAGCAGAAGGAAACCATTATTTGACTTCCATTTTCAAATGAGCTTTTATAGTATTCAATTTGCTTAACATACTCCTTTCTGTTATTTATAACTTGGCAACCTGCACTCCAATAACCAATGGCCCATTTAACAACCTTTAAATTAGCCAGAGTAAAGTTATAAGTATTTGTGTGATAATTTATTCCAAACCAACCTAATTCAAAGCTTCCAAGCTCCTCAGATTTAGTGTTTTTATTTCCATCTCTGTAAACTTTTACTTTTCTTCCTTTCTGGATTAAAGCAGGCATCTTTCCCCTGTGCAGTCCATAGCTCCAAACATTATAATACCATTCATCAGCCTTTAAGACTGCAACTCCTCTCTTATTATACTTTAAAAAGCCTCCTCTTAGCACTCCTGATCCTGCATTGGTTGTTCCTGTTAATACTCTGATGAATTTCTCTCCTTCAAACTCATAAAATTTGTCATCATAGGAATTGTAAACATCTTCATTTGACCTTACTCCCAAGATCCACCTTTGCTTTGGTATTTTTTTATAGTTTGGAAGGCTTTTAACCTTTTCAAGCAATTCTTTATCTGTATATGCTTTTACTTTTGTTTTCATCTGAGGAGGTTAAGGATTTTAAAGATAATAATTAAAGCTATTAGAATAATGAGTATTAATCCAATGCAGGAAATATACTCTTTGATATTAAACTTATCCTTAACCTCGTAATATTTTATTGGGATTTTCCTTTCAATAATCTTATCAATAAATACAGTGTCGCACTTAGCGTTAATATAAATAGAATCATGTACTTGTGTTATTTTTACCGTAAGGTTTTCTTTTTGTATAGTAATTGTATCTTTTAAGCTGATTAGGAAGCTATCTAAGAGCATAACAGTATCTCTCTTGACAATTGGTATCATTATGCTAATAGTGTCCTTTAAAACAACCGTATCGTTTTTATGAACAAATGGGTATCTTTTAACCAATCTCGAATGCCTTCTAATTGGAGAGCAAGCTCCACTAAGAATAATCACTCCAATAATGATAATTATAAGACTTATTGTTTTTTTACCTTTTCCCATGATGAAACACCCATTAACACTAAAATAAAGCTTAACAATTCTCCTAAGATTATCTCAACATTTTCCTGATTTGTGTACCTTATTGTTGCATAAAAAACTAAGCAGGTAACAGATAATGCAATAAAGTTCTTAGTTGATTCGTTTGTCTTATCATTGATAAGCTTTCTTATGTAAGTAAAAAACTTCATTTCTTTTTGATTCCAACCTCAGCTAACATTACAACTAAATTTTGAACATTATCTGCAAGATTACATACGTTTTTAGTAAGTATCCTTAACTCTGTTTGAGTAGCATCTTCAATTCTTTTAATGTCGTTCTCCTGCTGTTTAGCTATTAGCTGAATATTGCCTTTGTTCTTTCCTGTTTGTAAAATACAATGCTTTACGTCATTAATTAACCTTGTAAGAAAGAATCCAACAACTGTTAAAAGTATTGTAATAACCAAACTTGCTAATGTTAAAGTATTTATTTCCATTATGAGGTTGTCTTTAAATTAGTTCCTACAAAAGTTCCGGTATAATCCTGTAACAAGGTTAAAAGGCTGTCCAAAGTATATGCAACATCATTCTCATCTACAATTAGTCCACTGTTAATGTCAGTAACATTTACAAAGGTTTTTCCATCTGAAATAATGTTTACAATCTCAATCCTTTCTAATCCAGAAGCTCCGTATCTTGTAAAATAAAAGCTCCTCCCTTGAGGATATTCATAAGTCTTTAATACTCCACTTACAGTTCTTTCAATAACCAAATAATTTCCTTTAATCTCAATCTTCATCTTTAAAGTATTTAATAATAAGTCCTTTTATTTACTTCTTTATCTCCAACAACACAGGTTAAAACAGCTTTTCTTTGATACTCAACTAAGTAATCAATCTCAGGAGATTCCTGCACAATAACAGGCACATCAAGTATTTTATGGCTGTGATTAAATTGGTTATAGTCTGAAATATATAATTCGTTTTCACTAAGCAAATACAGATCAGTCATTAAAGCAATAATTGAATCAGTATAAGGATCTGTTTTAATCTGCCAAGTGTTTAGGTTTTCCCTTACAACTGTTTTAACAGTCCGATCCTGGTAAATAAGATTATCAATTTCCATGTTTGGCTGTCTTTCTCCAATAAATCCATTGAATCTCAAGGTATCCTCAACATTGCTGTTAGCGAAATTAATGCCCTCTATTGCCTGATTAAGGTTAAACTTAACTCTTAACCTTGCAGTAAATTTTGCAGTTGATAGGCTGTATTCTTTTAGCTCATAAACTCCCCAAGTAAAAGATCCTGCAACTCCTCCAATATTGTATTCTAATTCAAGCTTGTAACAGCCAATGCCATCACTTGCTAAAACGTCTTTCCAAGGAATTGTGCAATACCAAGCAAATGGCTCATCAGGAAACAATCTTTCAAGAGGATTATAAGTTGTTACAACTCCGTTTTTAGACAGCTTAAACACTATTGTATCCGTTATGCTACTCATCTTAATCCAAGCCGAGGTTATGTCATTCTTATAACTCTCCGTATCTGTGGAGCTTGCCAATACTAATTGCTTTACATCACAACAGCGAAATGGCTCTGCAAACTCATTTACAAAAGCAGGTGTTGGTAATCTTACAACCTCATATTCTGAAAAGCTTCTTTCCTCCATTTTTTTTGATTTACAATATCATAAAAAAGTCTGCATTTCCTGTATCAACAGGTGCTGAAATTCCTAATATTTCTGTTCTATCTAATGATAAATTTCCAAATGTTGCTGTGGCTCTTAATGGAATACTGCCTGCACTATGACCTGCATTTGATGAAATAGCACCTGTGGCAACTTGTCTGTTAGTATTATGTTGAGTATATGTTCTATTTGTACCCGTTGGTATTTGCTGACTTGTAATAGCGTTAATAGAACAAGATGTCATCATTATCAAGCTATCATCAGAAACCGTTAAAGTTGCATTGTGTGGTGTTGCTGAACCTCCCGTTCTTAATGAATTTCCAATACCTCCTGAGTTAGTAAAGCTCATTATACAAGTACTAAGTGGATTCCATTGGTTAGCATTAAAATTTACTCTTAAAGTATTGTTTCCCGTTGGTGGATTTTCTAAATAAAAGAAAGCCATTCTTTGACCTAATCCGCTTCTATTTATTCCATATAATACATTCATAGCAACACCTCCATAAGTAGCACTTGCATAACCCGTACTATTAGCCATTGTAAATTGAGCAACTATCAATCCACCACTACCCGTATTTTGTGTATGAGATTGGCTTCTGAAGTTAGCTCCAGGAGTTGAATTATTGAATGTTACATTTCCTTTAGTTGGTACAGCCATTACAATTCATTTACATTGTTTATCTCAGATAAGCTTAAACCTTCAATTTCATCAACCTCAGTCCTTGCCTCATTTACATAAGGAGTTTCAGAAAAGAAAGAACTTACACTTACAAGCCTCAACTCAAGTTTCGTTCTATTCTCTCCCAAAAACAATCCTAATGAGGCATCATAGGCCTCGTTTATTTCGTTTACAACATCAACGTCAGAAGTATATCCAACATCAGTTGATTTAAGACTGTCAGAGCCTTCCAATTCAATCTTGCTTATAACGTAGTATCCCATAATTATTCTTCTGTTTCTTCTGGCTCTATAACCAATACAACATTTGCTAATTCAAATCCAAATGTATCAGCAATAATCTTTCTCTGATCTTCTTGATAGCTTTGAATTCCCCAATTAGGAACATCAGCAATTGGATAAGTAAAATTAATCAATCTTTTGTCCTCCTTTTCAGCCTTAAAAAAGTACTTTCCACTTGTGTAAGTTTCGTTAGAAGTAT
>JAAHTG010000739.1_pt1 | contig 26640 bp, 41 predicted proteins | sample 6116081 | NCBI WGS metagenome assembly JAAHTG01 (sample SAMN13939989, study PRJNA603662) | sponge metagenome | isolation source: marine sponge | host: Mycale hentscheli | place: New Zealand | collected 2005 | reverse complement strand
GACACAAGAAGAATTGAGTCCTCAACCTCAAATAGAACAAGGAACAACTCAACCTAAAATAGAACAAGCCAATCAACAACAAGAGGTTAGTGACTTTGAAGCATCTTTAGAAGAAGAAGAAAAAGGAACAAAACCTAAGGTAGACTTTAGAGTAGAGATAGATGAGACAACAGATGAGGATACAAAGCAAGAAGCTGAAGCTGAGGTAACCAACTCTATAAACGCAATGGAAAGTCCAAATGTTGATGTTGCGATTACACCTGAGGAAATGACATCAGAAAAAATTGATGTTGAGGAACTTAATAGCAGAACAGACAGACCACTAAAGATTACTAATCTTAAAGTAGTTAAAGGTATTCCAACTATGTTCAGCATCACTGACCAACTTACTACAGGTACGGTTACTAATCCGGTAACAGGGAATGTTATAAGTGAACTAAAAGGTGCTATTGGATTTAACGGAACAGTAGGAAACGAACAAGCAGCTTGGGCAAATGTCGAAGAGAAAGAGGCTCAAACAATAATCAATAGAGCCGAAAAAATATATCAAGAGAACGAAGCTTTATTTAAAGAGTTTTGGGCGAAGAACCCTGAGTACAATGGTTTAGTTCCAATGAACATTGTAAAGATGGGTCAAGATGCTATGCAATCTAATGAAGCAGTTGTAAGAGTATTAGCAGATAATGTAAGTACATTACCTAAAAGAAATAGAAGGTCAGCAGTTCGTGTTTTAAAAACACAGATGAAGCAGGACCTACTTAAGTTAAAAGCTAAACCTGAAGATAAACAAAACGCTACTGATAAAAAGAATATAAAAAATCTTACTGAACTATTAAAGAAATTTAAAGAAGCTAAGGTTACGACTATGGACCAAGCACTTACTCCTGAGTTTGTAGAAAATATGTCTTTGCCTATGAGAGCAAAGTTGGTTGGATACCTAACCACAGGAAGTATTCAAGAAGCTAAAAGTAAAGAAAAGAAAGTTGGAGGAGTAAATAAAAAAACAAAGGTTACAGTAAGAGAACTTCTTAAGGGTGTTGAAAAAGATGCAGTTAAATTAAACTTGGCTCAAATAACTAACTTACTTACAGACCCACAGTTAAAGAACGTGCCGATTGGTAATGTTGTTTCTTTGGTTGGTGTTGATGTTCTTAATCCCGGTATAATTGAAACAACACATCCCAATTATAAGTATGGAGTTAGAGGAAAGTCAATAGGTATACTTGAAAATCCACAATCAATGGAGACGGTATATCCTAAGGCATTTGAAAAAATAATGGCTAAGATGATTACCTCAGAAGAAGGTGGTAAAAAGTTTGCTGCAAAAACTAAAAGAACTCAAACAACAGGTGTAGGCATTGGTGTTCCGGATAAAGATTACATTGGTATTATGGCAGCCATCAATCCTGATGAGTCTACCAAACTAAATGCTTTTATGAACTTAGCTTTCCCGTCTGTAGTAATTAATTCAGACGTAGATACATTTAATAATGTAATGTCTCAAGACAACGTTAGAACGTATCTAAGAGGTGATGAGATTATTTATGGTGTTACAGTAGACGGAGACATCTACATTAATCCTGAGGTACACGAAACTAAGTCTTCACTATACAACACATCTATACACGAGATGGGTCACGTTTGGACAGACTACTTACAGACTACAAAGAAAGGTAGAGAGATTTATAAGAAGGGTGCTGAGGTTGTTCAAGAAACTGATGAGTTTAAAAAACAATTAAAAAGATTTGACGGTGATGTAGACAAAGCCACGAGAGAAGCTATGGCTATTCTTATTGGGAATAAAGGAGAGACAATCGTTAATGGTTCTATTAAGTCCAAGTTCAGCGAATGGTTGATTGGTATGTGGAACTATATCAAGTCTCAATTTAAAATGTCTAAGGACCTATCAGCAGAAGAAATTCAGAACTTAACTCTTGATGCATTCTTAGGTACTGCATTAGCAGACATCTTTGCAGGAAAGCCACTAAAGATGACTGAGGCTCAAACTAAGGCTTTAAAAAATCCGGAAGCTATGTTTAGTTCCGGGATGAATATAGATAGCATTGTTAAGAGAGGAAGAGAACAAGGTATTAATGACGAGTCTATTAGAGTGGTATTAAAAAACAGAGGCTTTAGTGCAAAGGAAATCAATAACGCTATGATAGTAAATCTTGGTTTAAATGTTCCTATGCCAAGAGTTTTTGGAGATGTTAATGAAGGTGCTAAGGTTGGTTTTAAATTATTTAATAACGTAAGAACTGCAGTAAATAAATTTGCTTTTGATAAGACGGGTAGAATTAAAACCTTTTCTGAAATAAGAGAGAAAGCATTTGAAACTTTAAAGGCAGACCCAATATTTAAAATTCAGTCTGAACAACTTCAAAATGAAATGCTTGTAGCATTTGATAGAGCACTTGGAATAAGAAGTAACTCTCGTGTCTCAAGAGAGATAAGCAATATTAAAAAGAATCTTAAACAAAGAAAGATAAGTGCAGATAATATTACAGAAGCACAAAGAAGAATGCGAACAGTTATTCGTAAGCTTTTACCTGCAGGGAAAAACTATTCTAAAACTGTAATTAATAGATTACTAAAAACAATTAACACCACTACTCCTAAAAACTTCGTAGGTAAAATGTCGGAGGTATTGAAGCAGGTTGAGATTGAAAGAAACAATGAAAAGAACAGGGTAATTAAAGATATCCTGACGATAGTAAAAAAGAAAGCAAGAAAGTCTAAAACTGATTCGGGTAAGGTTAGGTCATCAGGATTAGATGCAATAGGTCAAGCCTACTTCTCTCAAGTGAAAGAGGTTTTAGATGCTATAATGAAACAAGACTTCGAAGCATTAGAGCAATTAGCAGATAGTGTTAGAGATGAAAGGATTACAGAGATACTTCAGAAACAAGAGGAGGGTAAAAAGCTTACATCAAAAGAAAAATTACTTCTTGATAGAAGAATTGCACTTGATTCTTTTTCAGATGTTATGACAATGGAACTTGAAGATGTTCAGGAGTTACTTCAAGATGTAAAGAGTGCAAGGAAAGAATCAATTCAAAGATTAAATAATAGAAAAGAAGAAAGAAGAAAGAAAGTAGAAGAAAAACAAAAAGAGTTTAATGAACAGATGGAAAACGACTTCGGTCAATTGTATGACGAGAACGGTAATCCATTAAACGAAAACGGTCTACAGAAGAATCGTCAGTTTATTAGAAAAGCATTTAAAGAAAAAGGTTTGTTTGGAGCAGTCACTGCATTCTTTAATCAGTTTAAAAAGGATGGGGTAAAAGATTTAACATCAAATGGTGTAGCTAAGTTTATGCAAAACTATGTTACTCACTTCAAAACATTTACCAATATACTTGACGGATTTAAAGACGGAGTATTTACTGAAACGTTTTATAATGTATTGAACGACTTTGATGAAAGAAATCTTCAAGGTATTAGAAGAACTGAAAGTGATATGAATGCTATGACTAATTCTACTCACGGTAAAAAATGGACCGATTGGAAATATTCATTAGGAACAGATGTTCAAGAGTTATCATTTATAGATACAAAGACAGGGAAAAGAACCACTGATGTTTTCAATGTAGACCAAGCAATGAGAATCTATGCACTATCTCTAAACCCAACTCAAGCAGAAAAGCTGACTAAGATGGAGATAGATATAGAAGCAGTTAAAAGTTTTATTGGTCAAGACAATCAAGAGTTAGTAGAGCAAACTGTAGATTTTTTAAGTAACAAATATTTTGAAGAGACCAACTCAGTTTACCAACAAGTAAATGATGTTAGCCTTGGGTATGTAGAGAATTACTTTCCTACAAGAACAATTAGTAAAGGAGCAATCACTAACGATATGATTCTTGAGGGAGAGTTTAACAAGGTGTTTACTGCAGAGTTTTCACCTGCACTTAAAGAGCGTGTTGATTTGTCGGGGGATGTTCTATTAGGATTATCTTTTAGTGAGGTTATGGAGGAGCACGTTAAGTCTATGGAGAAATACAAAGCATATGCCGTAGGTGTTAAAGAAATGAATGCAATACTTCAAGACCAAGGGATACAAAATCTCTTAAGCGAAACAGGTATGAAGCAATTGTTTTCAAGGTCATTAAACTATGCTATCAATCCTGACTCAGGACCACAAGTAGAAAGTGCAGATGTGGTTACAAAGTTACAATCTTTGTTTACAGGTTTTGCCTTGGCACTTAAACTTGTTCAGATTCCAAAGCAGATGTCTTCATTTATATTTGCTTGGCAAAAGTATAAAGCATTACCATCAGGTAAATATATTCCGGGGTTAGACACACTTGGTTTTATGAAAGACTATGCTGAGGTATTGATGTTCTTAAGAACAAATATTAAGGAAGCAAGAGAAATATCAGCAACTTTTGATAATCGTATCAAGCAAGGTTTAGAGGGTGATGTATTTGGTATTGAATCGGGTGGTAGAACTTTTAAGAAAACAAAAGCACAACAAGGTAAGAAAGGTCGTGCTGCAAGAGCGTTTACAAAAGTGAAAGGATTTACTACAGTGGCAGGGGATATCCTTGGTGTACTCGGATACAAAGCTTTATACAACAGACAAATCAGAAATGGTGTAGATAAAAATGAAGCACTTAGAGATTTCAATGACTACAACTCTACTCAGCAATCAAGAAGAGCAACAGAAAAAGTAGGACTTCAACAAAGTACAGATGCTTTAAACAGAACGTTTACAATGTTTGGTAGTTCTTTATTTTTAATGATGAACAACGTTTATCAATCTTCTATGAGTATTACTTCAGACATTATGAAGGGTCCTAAAAATTGGAAAAACATAAAAAGACAAGAGGTTCGTAAATTGCTTTTAAATTATTCTTTAGCCAACGTTGCGTTTACTGCAGTTTCATACGCACCTGCATTGCTTCAAGGTAAAGATGGAGAAAAAGAAAGAGCATACAAAGCATTGAGAGATGCAGCGTTAGGACTTAACTTAATATACGCTATACCTATTATGGGTTCTGCAATTGAAACGGCAATAGCATACGCTGAGAAAGATAGAAAGCCTATCTCTGATGTTGTAAACCCTTTAACTTCTGTGGTTAGAAAAATATTCAAGAGCATTAAAGATGTTAGTGGTCCTGATGGGTTAGTTCAAGCAACAAGAGTGTTGTTAGAAATTTATTCAGGAATGCAACTTGATGCACCAATAGGGTTAATTAAACTTCTTGGAGGTAGTGGTGAATCAGATGATATGTATGATGCACTTGGTATCACACCATCTTACAGACCGGGGTATGGGCAAAGCAAAACAAAGAGTAAGACTAAAAAGAAATCAACTAAAGCTGATACCAAAAGAACTATAAAAGCTATTGACAAAGAGTTGTATGAAGAGTTGTATGGAAAAGAAAGACCTACATATGATGCTGAACAAGAAATAAAAGCAATGAAGAAAGAGATTAAAAATGAAATTAACGAGGCATTAAAGTGAGTTTGAAAGAAGAAGGATTAAGTCTACACCTTCTGATACTTTTAGGTAGCCTATTTCTTTTGATATGGTTTGTTTGTTTGCGAAATCAGTTACTTTAGGAAGGTCTCTATGGGACCATTCTATTTCATATTGTTGCAAATAAAAACCCCAAACACCTTTGGGTGTGGAGTTTATATATACCGGAACTGTTTCATAAGTTCTGCTACGTTCCATTAAAGCATCGTACTTCTTTCGCTCAATGATTAACTCATCGTAATGTTTTCTTCTGCACTTTAATTCTATATCCATCTTGTATGTAGATGAATAGCAATCGTACCTACTATTCGATAACGTTGTAGGGTCTAAGTCGTGTATGAAGTTTTCTTTTATAAAGCTAAATAACTGCTGCTCCGTAGCAATCATCGTATAGTCATATGTCATCCTCAATTGATATTGATATATCCTTTAAGATAGACTGCAACAATTTGATTTGTTGTTTTAAAACATCAAAGTCTCTGTCAATTAGAGCCTCGTATATTTCATTAGTAGAGTCGTGAATATTGTCCATCAGGTAGTTGATGTGAGCGATACGTTCTTTGTCATACGCTGATGGGTCAGGAGCCATTCTATAAGGGTTCTTTTAATCTGTTTTTAGAGTCCATTGTTTGTAAGAACAAAGTTCCCATAGTATTATTAATTGTTTTAATTGCTAAATAAATTCTACGAGACATTTTTTTAACTTCGTCTTTCTCTTTCTTTGTAGAGTCCGTACCAAGATGACAATGCATACTGCAATCCATTTCAAGAAGCCTATCCTGCTTTTTATCATTGGACCAAGTCTTATACGATAGCACTTTATCTATGTCCTTTGTCGTAAACACCATTGTAGAATTGATTTAATTTATGCAAAGTTACATCTTCAGTTCCGGGTCGAGTTCTTTCTTGTATTACTTTAAAGAGTTCGCTAAACCTTTTGTCTTTTTCTTGGAATTGTTGTAGACGTAATTTAACCTTTTCTGTTTCCGAAGATAGTTCTTTGTTTCTAATTCTCAAAGAAATTAGTTCTTTTTTTAGTTCATTTTCTGAAGCATAATATATTGGGTCGTATTCTCTGTTGAATTCAGACTTGATTTTTTCGTAATTATTTCTCAACACTACGTCTGTTTTTACATACCATTTAAAGTTTTTAAAATAGTGTAACACTGTTGCGTGGTTCATTAACATTGACTTAGCAATAACACTACACCCGTACCCTTGCTCGTTAAGGATTGTTGAGTATATCATTTTTGCGTTTACAATATGTTGTACACGACTTCTGTCTTTTCGTACATCAACTCCTAAGAGAGTTTTCACTATGGTCCGGAGATGTTGGAACTGTTCCTCCTTCAAGTATAAAGTTTCGAATTGGTTCATATTTATTTATGTATGATTTGATTGAGTTGTTATTTGATATAAAGTCTAAGTATTCTTCAACGTCTATTTCGTTAAGGTCTACTAATATAGGTCTTTCTTTTTCTTGTTTTAAATATTCTACTACAAAAAATATAGGTTCAGGTTTTTTGATTACACCTGCTACCTCTTGGCTCCAACCATTTTTTATAGGAAGGTAGTCCATTACTGCGACAGTCTGTCCAATAATTATTGATGCATCGTCTACTTCGTAGTAACCTAATTGTTCATAGAACCAATCATCTACTTCGTAAGCTAAATTATCCTCTAAAAACTTCAGTTCTAAATCCATATTTCTCTAATTCTTTAAGTCTATATTTTTGCAGTTCTGACACCTTTCCTTTTGGTGTCTTTACCTCACTAAAGATTACATTAGAGTTTGGTGGTATAGCAAGTATATCCGGTATACCATTCTTATTGGTCTTAACTAATTTTAATACATAATATCCTTCAGCTTCTAATTGCTTTATTCTTTTTGATTGTATTTGTTGTTCAGTCATCCGTTCTTTCTGTAATCCTCAAAGAATCCTATTGCTACAATGAGGTTCATACTTAATGAAGATGCAACTTCAATGGCATCGTGATAGTTATGTATAGACAGGTGTATGTGACCTACTATCCAAAAAGGTATTGCTAAGTTTTGACTTATCCAAATAACCAAAAATCTTAATAACCTCATATAGCAAAGATAAAATATTTTATTTGAAATTATATTTATAGTTATGTCTTTCAACCTCTATCTTTTGATTTGCAAAGCAACTCATTCCGTTTATATGACTATCAGTAGGTACAAAATAATGCCACCTTTTTAACCCGGGGATGTAGTAGAAAAAGAATGCTGCCCTTTTCCCCGTGTTCTTTTCATAAATAATAGTTGCAGTGTGGTCACTTGTTGGTATTATTTCCTGCACACTAAAGGTTTCATTATTGTAGTTGTTCTTTCTTTCTTTATTGGAGTATCTTCTGCATACTTCATCAGAAAATAATTTTAATTCTTTAGCTATACCCTTGTTCATATTATCTTTTTAAAATGATTTACTGTAAAGTCTTTCTTCTTTGACACTGCTTTATAGATGTCTTTTTCTATTCCACCTTTTGCGAATATCCAATATACATCTGACTCTAATCTATCCTTAGTTGTCATCCTATCTCTTGATTGCCAATAACTTGTGGCACTGAAGTCTATGTTATAATACACAAGTGCCTTTGCTTTTCGTAAGGATATACCCTCACGACCTGATACAATTTGTAAGGCTATAGACTTACTTGTGTCTTCAAAGACACTGAGTTCTGTGCATAGTTGGTCTCCGTATATTTTCTTAAGTGCATTTAGTTCTTCTTTAAACTTATAGAAGATTCCAATCTTCACATCTGCAAAATTGTCGTGTATGAATTGTGCTTTAGAATAATCTATAATGGTTGAGTTGCCTGACTCAAACTTAATAGTTCCTGAGTACAATTGATGAAGCTTCATCATAAGCTTTACGGGAGTGTCTCCAAGTATAACTTCTTCCTTCCCTTCTACTACCCTGTGTTTTTTTAATTGAGCCGTAAGCTTCTTTGTAATTGGCTCAACGTCTACCTCAAGTATGTGTTCACGAGTATCTACTTTAAACCCTGCTTCTTTTTGTGAATACGAAATAGTGTATGGTTTCATATCATCAATAATTTTTTGATGCCCATCGTGGTAATCGTTTATGTAAAGAGAATTGATTTTTCTTTGCTTAACGTTTACATATTGTTTAGAAAATTGATAAAAGTTTACAAAGCTTGAAAAAGGATTCCCTTTTATTCCAAACACTTGATGGTACATCTGACTATAAGATTCAGGGGTAGGTGTACCTGATAGTAAAATTACATTTGGGTTGTCTGACTTTTGTAATAGTTCTTTTACCTGCTTGGCACGTTTGCTTGGTTTAGGAAATGCTCCCATACTATGTGCCTCATCTAATATTACTAAATCAAATATACCTTCTACTTTATGTAATGATTCATAGTTTATAATTGTAATACTAAAGTCGGGGTTGAGTAAATCATAATCATTTTCTATGCTGCTGATTGCTTTTTTCTTGGTGACAAACAAAACATTTTTTTTATTCTGCAGTTTAGCTATGCCTAAACTTGTTAACGTTTTCCCTGTTCTCACCTCCATTGTTAAGTATAGAAATCCTTTTAGTATAAGTATCTCGCTTCCTTTAACAATTATTTTTCTCTGATATTCTCTAAATTTAATTTTGGTTTTTTTGTTTTCCATTCTGTCTTTATAATATGAAAGACTGTCGACTGCTCTTCGCTCTACCTTTTCAGAATGTTCGTAGCATCTCTGCTCAATCATCACTGCATTCTTTCCTCTTCCGGATTTAACTAATTTGGTTTTGAATACAATCCCGTGTAGTAACTCTGACTGACGATACATCATCTCGTCTGAGTAACCGGGTATTCTATCCATTACATACTCTCCTTTTCCTGAATATATCTTTGTAACGCTGCACATCTTTTGTAGTCTTCTTGTTCTGTGAAATAATTTAAAATCTTTTTTAGTTCTGTAATGTTTGGAAACCTTTTGGCTATGTTGTGAGCGAAGTATGGATGTTTTCCATCTACTATTTCTTCCCAATCATAATCAAGTATAATAATGTTGAATGAATTCAGCATAGCCATATGGACCTTATCTATCATAGGTCCATAGTTTCTTGTTTTGCTTTTGGCTTTACGATAGTGAACCATCTTCCGTTCATATCTCTACCTTCAAGTGGTTGAATTCCGGTTGTAAATAATCCAAACGCTACTAACCATCTATAGAATCTTGTTCTACTTATTGTCATCTTAGCCTTTGGTCCGTAATCAGGATATTCTCCAATGAAGTCGAAGTATAAGTCTTGCATCATAAGCTTTGTGTCTATTCTTAGCTTATCATTTTTCTGATGACCCTCAATAAGTCCACACCATTCGATAAAGTCGTGTGATGTCTGTGCAGATAGTTGTCTGATTTTTAGGTTGACAAATTTACTCTTAACTAATCCCGTGTTTAAATAATCTTGTAAGCAGTAGGTCATATAATTATCAAATAGACACCACTCATCTTCATTCCACTCTGCAAAGAAGTGTTTCTTAAACTCATCAATTGGAGTAAAGTTTTTATTGTAGTGTTGATGAAGTTCAATCTCCCATTTTCTTCTTTCAAAAGAATTACCTGCACCTTTGATTGCGTAGTTGGTTGTGATTGCAATCTTTGGTGACTTGCTAAATGGAATCTTTATTGCATCCTTATTCTTTTTCTCAAGGGTCAAACCCTCTGTCACTACACTAAACAATCTCTCAAAATCAAAGTGCTTCTTTACATCATCAAAACATAGTATCTGCGTGTCTGCTGATACTAACTGATATGGAAATGATTTTTCAAAAGCGAATGCCTTACCATCTATCACTACTAATTTTTTCATCTGTGACAATGCATTCATAAACAAACCTTTACCTGTACCACCTTCAGGGTTGTCTGATATAACCTCATCATTAAGTATGATTGCCGGGCAGTAACTTAAATTTTTATATCCGTGCATCATATACCCAATTGTACTTTCCATTGTCTTAACTCTGTCCTTGTCGTTACCACAGATGTTACCAATAAATATTGAGTAGTCACAAACCTTGTCATCACATATTTTAAACTTACGATTAATGATGTGGTCTTTCCATACATAACCTCCTAAATCAAGATAGTCTATTGGTTCGATATTGCCTTTTGATATTTTTACTGCACAGTTCTGATAATATAAATAAGCTGAGTCCTTTGTGTCCTCTATAAAATAGATGTCTATTGTTGATAGTAGAGTAAGAAACTCTTCTCTAAAAAATCTAACTTGGTCAGCAAAATAATTGTATACGCTTAAGTCCTCAATATCTTGTAAGTAATTAAGAACATAATCTTTAATTTCTTTTTCTGATGTGTGGTCTATAAGGTTGTTTGTTACTTTAACAAAGACATAGTTCTTACTGCCTTCGGGACAATATTTATAAAAACCATTGTCCTCTAAAAACTTTTTAAATGAGAAGTGAACGATTTTTATAACTCCCTTGTCGCTCTTCTCCCAAAATGTTTTCTTTGCTTGTTCCTTTTCAATGGTGCTTACAATTTGGTCTATTGATTCTGTGTCTAATCCTGATTCACTAAGCTGACTTTTTATTTCTTTTTTCGATACTCCCTTTCTAAGTTTATCTTTTATTATTTGAAGTCGCTCATCATCTTGGTAATATTTTGTTCCGTGGTTAGCCGTGTTGCTATAGGCACTATCAATTGTTCTGTTTATTTCTGCCTGACTAAATCCATTACCAACATATCTATTTAATATGTATCCGGCTAATGACTTTGCAATTCCATAATCATTAAATGCCATTGCTAAAACAAAACAATTTTGATTACGCTGCCCTTCAGACATTGGATACTTTTTCTCCCACCACTTTACAAGTATCTCGACAATCTTATTCTCATCTGTAATTGGTATAGTCTGTTGGTCGTTGTATCTATTTACCTCTTGGTATTCTGTTTCTGATATTGTATCCCATAGTTGTGAGTTCTGATTAACAAAAATTAATGGGTCATATGATTCGTAACAAACTCTTGATACATTCTTACACATCTTATCAAAGTAAGGTGAGTCATAATATTTTTGAAGTGAATTAAAATACTTTGTGTGGTTATCTGAAAGTGCAGGTATCTTAACTAATACTTTTAGTCCGTTGCCTGACGGAGATATGAATACAGAATAGGTATGTGGGTCCTTTGTAAGGTTCTCTTTATGTTCGAGTAGTAGCTTTTTCTTTTCGTAGCCATCGAAGTCCAAACAAATAATACCTGAATGCTCAACGATTGCTGAGTCTTTTCTTTTAGTGAATGTTCCCGAAAAACAAATAGCCGGTAAAAGTTTCTTTAACTCGTTACGCTCTGACTTGTCTTTAGTGGTTCTAATTTCTTTTACAAGCTTCTTAGTCGCTCCATCCTTTATTCTTTCTAAGACTACACCTACCTCTCTATGGAAAGGTGTCTCTGTTTCCTTAATGTTTTTAAATATTGTTATAGTTTCTGTCATACTGATGTTGATTAAATGCTGATTTGATTTTTGTAACTAACTGATAATCAGTTGTTATGTTGATTATGTTGATTTTTTCTCTTGATATGTAAAGAAAAGAAAAATATATTGATAAAAAAAATATAGTAGTAGAAAACTTTATTGTTGCCACTACAACATAGTGGGTATAAAAAAGAAGGGAGCAATGCTCCCCTCTTTAACCCTTGTGTCTTTAAAGACACTTAGAATGGTAAGTCGGCATCAACCTCCTTAGCAGCTTCCTGCTTTGGTGAGTTGTCTGCTTTTGGTTTAGCCTCCCAAGTATCTAATTCACAATAGTAGTTTCCTCCTTTTGCTCGTTTGATGTCAAGGTTTACCCAACCGTTTTTAGCGTTAGCTTTTAAGAAAGCCATTGCCTCATCGACTTTAATTGATTGCTTCCCTACTACAAATTCAGGAGCATTGTCGTTTCTCTTAAATGAGAAACCATCTGCGAAAACTTTTTCGTCTGTCATTTTAATTGATTTTAATTGTTTGTTCCAATTGATTAATAATAGTGAGGATTAAGTTATCCTTTTCCTCTCGAGTCTTGCAGTCTATTGGAACTTTAAACCACTTAACTCTTTTTTTATTTTTAAAGTATTGCCTCAACATAATATTCATTGATATCATATTCCGGGTTCTCTCCAAAAAATTTCTTATAAACTTGTATTGCTCTATCTACTTTCTCTTCTCCACGTTGAAGAAATTCTTCTGATGGTTTAAAGATTCCAAGTTGCAAGTTAGTCTTATCTACAACATAAAACACTAACGGCTTACCAAATAATTGTTGGTAGATGTAGCACTGACTATCATAATTATATTTTCTTGCACTCCACTTAAAGTCGGAAATAGAACTTGTAGTCTTCAAGTCAATTAGTTTATCATTACAAACTATGTCTGCCTTTCCTTTCCACTTCATTCCTTTTATCTCCATAATAGATGGAACTTCATACTCATTGCCTTCCTGACGAATACCTTCAAAGAATGGTAAGTTACCCATCATTGCTTGAACGCAATCACGAATTTCTTGTCCTTCCTTCTCCAACATAATAATTCCGTTAGATGCTTGTTCCTTGTATGCCTTCGTGTTTCTTGATGACACTCCAATGAATTGAGTTTCCTCTGCCTTCTCCGGCTCAAGGATTAGTTGATGAAAGTATCTTCCTTTGTGAAAGTTTACATTATCATCTTGAGGTTTACCAAACATAGTTGGGTTACTTAATAGTGTACCGATGTCTGAGTTAGACAAAAACTGCTTACCAAACTCCCCATAATATTGGGCATCATCTCTTAGTTTTTCTATAGACTCTTTCATTTGATTAAGTTTTTGATTTCATTCTTAGCCGATGCACTCAAAGTATACTTTGTTCCAATCTTATCACATAGTTTCTTAAAGCCTAATGATTTATTCTCTACACAAAAGTTTGCCATAGCACTCCACTTCTCATCTGATACATCTAACTTAGGTTTGCTTGGTGTCTTTGAAGACACTGACTTCTTAGCAGTTGGCTGAGGTTCAGTTGTAGTAGTTGGCATATCTTCTCCTGCATAGATATAGATTCCCATACCGAACATAGCAAGATTCTTAACTAAACATCTCATCAAAGTTTTATTGATGTCAAATGATGTCGCTGCTGCCACTTGCTTTTCTCCGTATCTTGTTTGATATGAGTAAGCTACCTTACGCATTGCCTGATTCTTACTATCCATTACCGGCAACCACATTGATAATGTTTCTCCGTTAATAGTTACATTTGTTTCACACATAAAACCTAATGCATCATCATAGACGTATGGGTTTCCTTGCTCATCCTTAATGATTTCATAAGTTGCATCCGGGCAAACCTTTTTAGTTTCTCCCCAAGCATATGCCCAAGATAAATAAGTTAGTCCGTTTTTCTTTTCAACGAATTTGTTTACGTTGATAGCAGATAGTTTTTCAAACGTTGTCTGCTTTTTTTCTGTCGATTTTGTCGCCATAATTTAATTGATTTAATTTTGAATTAATTTCTGAATACTTACTTAGTATTCTTTCTCTACTTGATTTTAATATTCCTATCTGCTTCTCAGACTTTTTATCATTGATATACTCTTTAATACGTTGCTCAATGATGTCAAGCTTTGAACGATAGTTAGACAAAGATAAGACAAAGACTCCATATCTCCAACCTTTTTCTTGAAAAGATTCGAACTCTGTTGCATTTACTCTTACATAATAATCTCCACCTTTCATTGTGTTTAATAGCTGAATTTCTCCGGTCTTTGTGTCTTTAACTATTTTAGCACCATAGACCATTCTTGATTCATAACCATCTCCATCTAATGATATAGCGTAGTCATCTTCTTTTGCCTGATTGAATATGTCTTCCAAGTTATACTTCATTTAACACTGATTCTATTGTTTGAATATAATCTACATCACTTTCAAGTTTATTTTTTACTTGAGATATTCCGTGGTGTATTGATGAATGAGGAATAACATATCCGTTTTCTGCCATATACTCTTGGATATAAACCAAACGCATTGGTCTAACGTGACATAAGTAATATAATAGATGCCTTGCATCTACCACATCTCTTCGCTTTGTTTTGGTAAATAACATTTCTTTGTCAATCCCAAAAAGGTAGCAAACCTTGTCTACATACTTGTTAAAAATTGTTGCCTTCACTTGATTTTGATTTTAATTTATCCTTAGACGTTGGAGAAAATATTTCCGACCAAGCCACAAAGATTTCGTTTAATACTTCAGAGTGTTTTTGTTTATGATACTGAGCCTCTCGGTAGTTATCATCAAGGAACTCGCCTAAAGTTTCCGAGTCCTTTTCCCTTTGTTCTTCGAACATTCGTTTTGATTTTGACATATGATTTGATTTTGATTAATGAACTATAAAGATAGTTAAAGTATATTGTTTGACCAAATTTAGTCTAACTTTTTTTTGAACTCTTTAACTCTTCTTTTTTTAGTTGGACCTTATAAAGTATTAGGTATCCAATCAAGTCAAGAATGGTGTCCTCCGTCTTGTCGTTGATTCCAACCGTCTTTATTCTGCTTAGTTTATCATCTATCCTTGCAAGAATTCCCTCCTTAGGTGATAGCTTAGAAAAAATTTTAGGTGGCTCATTAGCCGTGTCCCCGTATGCTTTGTTTTTTTCAAGCAGCAGCATAACAACCTCTCTGCCTACCTCTTTAATTAAGTCTTCTGTTTTCATATTGATAATTGATTATACATAAATTCTTCTACGACATTTAGATTCAATGAACGTTTTCCTTGACCGATGCCTGATGGTCTGTATAAAAACTTCCCATTCTTTAGCATCTCTATGTAGTTGTTGTCCTCGTACATAATAACATCTGTTGTATGAGGATGTAAAATAGACACATCATCTACTGCTTGTATCTTTTGAATTTGTCCGGTGTTTATAAATGATTTGATTGATTGCATATTAAGTTTTAAATAATTGGTTACACATAATTTTTTCAGCACCTGCCAATGTCTTGTATGCTTTTTCTTTCCAAAGATATTTGAACTCTTTCTTTTCTTTATTTGGCTGAATCTTTTCTATAAAATTAAAACCTAAGTAAAGATAAACTTCGACCACAAAATCATTAATCTTTGGTGGATTAGCATACAATCTTAAAAAGATTGATGGCTTTACTTTTCTTCTTGTCATACGATATTCTTTTGCTCCGTATGTTTCGCTATCCATTGCTTGTTGAACTTTCTGAATAGCAACCTTGTTGTCTGTGCCTGAATCAAGTTTTAACTCAAGCAGATGCTCACGCATCAAATGTTTCATATTCATAATATGTTAGTTTACCTCAGACACATTACACTCAATCACATCGCCCACTATTCGATGATTGTGTAATACGCTGACTTGTTTATTTTGTGGGAGATTGTTTAGCAGTCCTTCTTCATTCACAACCAACATCTGACCTTCGGGTAAATAAACGAATTCGATGTAGCCTTGAACCAAGTCCTGCATTTTTTTTAATGTGGAGATATCTACATTCGGTATGATTTCCCCACTTGATTTTAATAGTCTTGCCATTTGATTTTATTTAATTGATTTATACGAAAGTACGAATTTTATTAGACGTTTCAAAATTTTATGTCTGTTACTTTTACATACCAATATCCTCCAATACATATCTTATCTGCTTTATGAAACCACGGCTCCCCTTGTATCCAATGTGGGTCTGCATCAACCTCCTTTGTATTGTTAAGGTGGCTGACTAACATATCAAGTCCTGACTTCACTCCCTGATGCTCTGCTGCTGAATGGCTATCGTTAACCCATTCATCATCTGATTTAATATCTTCTGCTATTCTTTTGATTCTATTTAATTCTATTTTCATTTTATTGGATTTAAAAAAGGGATGTGTCTTTGAAGACACACCCCCGGGTTATTAATTTATTACTTGTTGAACTTTAATATTTCATCTTCTTTAAACCAACCACCACAAGATGAGCAGTAGTAGTTGTGAAACATATCGTGTTCTACATCATTGAAACAATCAATACAAGTTGGTGTCTCTATTGTTGGAAAGTCATTGTCATCCCAACCGATGTCTATTGCTTGATGATTCTCTGTGGCATCATAAGTTGGCTGAACATCTTCGAATGTAAAACTTCTTTGAGCCAAAGTCCTTGTCTGCTTGTACTCGCTATGCATTTCTGTATTTGAATTGATGTCTTTTGGATTAAAGTATATCCAACAATTCAATGTGCGATTCTTTAGCTTTACCGGTATCTGAACTCTTCTGTACCATTGTGGATGTCCTTCAAGTTGGTCAACCTTTTTTAGTTGCATATCACTTACCTTGAATACATCAACCACAACGTTATGACCTACACCTTTCTTGTTAACCAAGTATGGTAACCCATCAACAATTAAAGGATACTTGTCTTGTGTCTTTCCTCTTCCTATGTGTTTAGCATTGGTAAGGTAAGAGTAGTAGTTGCTATAACCTTTCTTTAATGTTCCATACACTGCAATTAAATTGTCTTGCAGTACGTTTGCTTTTGAATACCAAATACCATCACGATATGTATACATATTACGATTGTAGATTTGGAATGAACGAGTACGAACATTAACTGAAACAAACCTTGAATCATATTGCTCAAGATGTGACTTCCAATGTCTACGATTCATTGCACCAAGATTAATTGCCAATGCTTTTGAATCACATAACTCTGCGTTACCAAGACCTTTGATTGTTCCATTCATCATAAGGTATTCATCTTTGTTGTTGCCACATACAAACGGATGCGTGTTTGCCTTGTTGACTGCACCAATGGTAGCATAACGAAAGTGAGCAATGAATGGTCGCTCCGTTATAAGTTTGCGATAGTCTTTTGATTTGTGGTAGGTTACCTCAAAGGTATCCAACCAAATGATTCCTAATCCGTGAGGATTAATTTTTGATGATGTCTTTGCTATCTCTTCAGACATCACATTGTTCTTCTGTTTAATAATAATTACACACATAATGATTTGAATTTGCGAGGAGTGTCTTTGAAGACACTGACCTCTGATTTATAATTGATTATACAAATATAAGACTAAATTTAGACATAACCTAATATTCATCTGATAATCTTTCTCCGTATCCGTGAGTCTCTATAGTTGGATACCTGTCTTTACGATATGGATACCTACTTGATTCGTAACATTCGTTACACCAATAACCTGTTGAGATTCCGTGAGCATCGTGTTGTTCTTCTCCTTCGTTTTCACAACCTCTGCAATTTATGACTTGGTCTATCCAAGCATCTCCCATTCCTAACTCTTCATACTCCATCCATTCTCCACATTCAAACCGACTGAATCCTTCAAACAAAACTTCATCTGTGTTCATACACTTTACTTGATACTTCATAATTTATTTATTTAATTGATTAATAATTCTTTCCCAATAGATTTCTGTTGCCTTTTTCTTGTGACCTCTTGGTCCACCATTCCATTTTCTTGCAACGATTTCGAAGAACTCTAATTGGCTTAAGCCTAAACAACATTCAACCTCTTCAGCCATTATGTCAAACATATCAATTGACTTCTGTCTGTTCCATCTGTCATTCATTTCGAACTTGATATCGACCTTGTGCTTCCTGAGAATTCTGTTTACTTCCCTGACCATTATTGGTCTAATTTGTAGACAACCGACTGCCTTTTCTTTTTTGTGGTATGCTGAATCATTACCTCTTGATTCTACATAAATGACTGCGTTAACGAAATCATCCCAAGTTATTTTATGTTCCACTGTGACCGGGACTGTGTCTACGGTGTTTGCCACAGTGTCTGCTGATTGTAAAAGAAGGGAAGGAATTTCTTCCTCCCCGACTTTTGCAGTTTGTGTCTTTGAAGACACATCACTGCCCACATATCCAACCACAGATAATGCTGATAGTAATATAAATTTTTTCATTCTGATTTGATTTGGTTATCTTCTTCTAAGAATACTTCATCTAAGTAATATCCTTTTGTTCTGTGTATGTAAGCTATGAAATTATCCATATGCTTTTTGTCTTTAAACTCCTTGGTCAATGTCCAAAGAGATTTTCCTCTGCCGTAAGAAATCTTGCCGGTTTCGAATTGTAATGTTGCTTTCATATTATCTTGATTTTACTGCGTTAAACTTCGCTCTGATTATCCAAGGGAACTTGCTTATGTTATCGTTATAAACTCTATCAATTGCTTCCCATTTAGAATGAGCAGGTAAGACTTTAATTAGCTTACCTGCATATCTAACCTTGTAGTAGTATTGTCTTTCCATTACGATTGCTTTCTTGCTTGTAATGCTAATCCTATAGTCACTGACATAAGAAAGCCTAAGAACAATGTTATAACTCCGGTAGCAATATACTCTGTAATGTAATGGGCATCTAAAAACAACTGCCATAACATTCTGAATACTTGTGAGAACACAAATAGAATTACTACTCCAACTAAAACTTCTGATAATAATCTTGATACTTTTTTCATCTTATTTTATTTTATTTGATTTCTGTTTCATCCTTTTGGAATCATCAGCCAAGGTACACACCTTGATACAGAAAGCAGTTTTACATCTTGCTTAGGATGTTGTTTGTTATGGTCTGTATCCATTGGTTAACAAATCTCTGTCGTACCATTTCTGTGCATCTAATCTTCTCATTGGGTCACAGAATGCGATTACATCACGATTGATTTTGTGAGTGATAATCATCTTGCGAAATGATTTCGATAGAGACATAATCTCCGTTACTTTAGACTCATCGTTTGAGTACATTGACTTCACGATTGGTGTAACTCTTTTAAGGAATGTGTTATGACTTCCGTTAGGATTGTTGATTGAAAAATCAAGTAACTCATACATCAACTCGTATCTTCTCATCATCTGCTTAACAGATTGAAATCTGCTTGGCAATCTGAATTCGATGCAGTTACCTTTCACAAGGATAACTTTGTAACGACCACCACCCCACATCATTGCATCTGTTGTGTCTGATGGCATCAATGTCATATTACCTCGGCAGTAAGAATTGTTTAATCTCTTACGGAACAATGCCATAACGATTCCGGCATTCTTACGAATTGCTTCAAGCAAATCATCTCCACTCATACCTTGAACTGCGATTGTGATATGACCACCACAATTTCTATCACTTGGTGAATATGCATCTTCGATTACCTTTCTCGCTTCAAACATCATATTGAAAACTTTGTTTCTCCACTTACCACTTGGTAGTAATGGAAGAATGTTTGTCACTGCTTCGTAACCACAAGAAGAATCTCTTTCGAATCCACAAAACAATGGATACTCTTTTACTGCACCTCTGTGCAATCTTGCCTTTTCAACTTCCATTCCGATAGTGAATTTGGAATCGTAGTTACCATCGCCTAAATCGACAAGGTTACGTTTCTGTGAAGACTTCAGTGCTTTAATATCTGAAGACTTTGCACCTTTCGACATATCTCTGAAAGATGGCTTTCTGTGGTAAGAAGACATAACTCCTCTATCTCTTCTACCCTCTGTTGTGTATTGAATTTCTGTACTCATAATATCTGTGGTTTTAGATTGTGTCTTTGAAGACACTATTATTGATTAATTGAATTTTGTAAAAACTGAATTGCGTTTGCAATCTCTTCTAAATTGTTACCGGATACATTTCCTTGGTCATCAATTCTAATAGATAGATTTGTTCCGTTAGGATTTTTGTATGTCATCACAAATTGATAGTTAACTCTTTCTTGCTCTACAGATGCTTCAGCAATTACTTCTGCTTCTGCTTCAGCAATCTCTTCTTCTGTAGCATCTTCGCTAACTTCAATAGCAGTTAAGTCTATTGTTCTGCTGAATTCAAGTAATCCGGCAATTGAACGATTTGCATCTGTTCCGATTGCATCACATTGTGTATTGAATGCATCAACAATTCTTTGGTCAAGGTTAGCTACCTTGATTAGCTTGTAGAAGAATGACTTCTGATATCCGAAGACTTTCTTACCGAACTCTTCTTTGTTCCATTCGATTCCCTCTTCACTAAAGATTGCTTTCGCTTCATCACTTCCGAACCATTCGACTGCTTCGCCAATTAGCTTTGCAAGTTTTGTGGTGTGATTGAATTTGCTCTTGTGAGCATTGTCGATTGAACGCTGAATGCGTTTTACTTCAGTTAGTTTCAGTGACTCTTTCACTGATGGCATTCTCAAGAATGCGTTTTCGATTTCTAATAATTGACTCATTGTCTGTTAATTTTAAGTTAAATAATTGATTTTCAGTTACTTAGGGCTACCGGAGACTCTCTCTTTCCCCCTACAGACTGCAATATACACAATTCTTTTCTAATATTCGTCTATTTCTATAATAAACTTTGTCGCACTCTTTTCTCTTTCTGTTTACGCAATTTTGTTTGGTGTTATAAATCTTCGCACAGATGTTAAGCAAAGTCTCTTTGTGTCTTCAAGGACACTATTGTAATAGCTTTTCTCTAAGGATTAGAGGAAAGGAGAGGAGGATACAAGGAAAGGACAGAGAACAGGAGCCTATGAAAGCTACAGGATGTGCAGCAGCATAGCAGTTATCACTGCTTTGCTACCGGCAGTCAAGCAGTCAGATAAAAAGCTAAAAAAATCCGGATGCGACAGATAAAACGACCCCCCACCCCCACCAAAAAAAATCGGTTTCGGTTGAGGGTCCGGCTGCGTGTGCCCGGGGGGAACCTAAATAGTGAATACACCTAATAAAAATTTTGTATCTTTGTACAAAAGGAATAGATATGAAAAACAAATATCAAAGTATGGGAGGTCTAACTGTTAAAGATGGTAGACTAATCAACGATAGACCCACAGGAATTACAGGAATTCAACAAGCTGCTCAAATAAAGAAAAGTTTATACAGAGCAAAGAAGGTTGATATGATGGCTGACGGCATAGAACTTGCTGAAGGCAGAAAGAACTTCTACAGAATGTAGTTGATTTTGATTTGATTGATTGATGGAAAGAGAGGAGCATAATATGTTCCTCTTTTTTTTTGTACACCCACTTGGATTCGAACCAAGGACCTACTCATTAGAAGTGAGTTGTTCTATCCAACTGAACTATGGGTGCATTCAACATATCAATGTTAATTAGTATGTTGCTTTATTTTTTATAACTTACTCTATATCAATACTTTATTTTATTTATGTTGATTATGTTAAAAATATTCTATCATAGATAGATTAAAAAAAATAATAAATAAGTAGTAGTAGTAGTATAGAGATTTAATGTTTCTTCATATTGTAATTTAGACAAATATTATACTGAGTGTTTCTAAGGCTAAGATAAATATAATTCGTATCTTTGAGCAAATTAAATTAAATTAAAATGTCAGAGATAGGATACACACCAAAGAACTTACAATTCGATAAAGAAGGTAGGGACAAACTATTTAACGGAATAGAGAAAATTGCAAAGGCAGTTAAATCAACCTTAGGACCTTCCGGTCAAACTGTTCTTATTGAATCACCAAACCACACTAACGGAATTACTGTAACTAAAGACGGAGTAACAGTTGCTAAAGCAGTTGCACTAATCGACCCTACCGAACACTTGGCAGTAAAGATTATGAAACAAGCTTCTGAACGAACTGCTACACAAGCCGGTGACGGAACAACTACTGCTATTGTTTTAACTGAAGCAATTGTAAATGCAGCGAAACATATTATAAATGATTCAAACAAGACAGATGTTCTTAGGGAATTAATTTCTATAACGAACTTGATTGTTTCTGACCTGAAGGCTGAAGCCAAAGAAGTAACTGATAAGATGCTAAAAGATGTAGCCACTATATCTGCAAACAACGATGAGGAGTTGGGTTCTATTATAGCAGCAGTATACAATAAGGTTGGTACAGATGGTATAGTAGCCGTAGATAAATCTCAAACATCAGAGACGTATTATGAAACCACAAATGGATTAAAGATTCAGCGTGGTTATGAATCACCACTATTCGTTAACAATCAGAAAAAGGATGAATGTATTCTTGAAGATTGTTATGTATTGGTAAGTGATGCACCAATCGAAAATATATTAAGTATAGAAAATATACTTAAACCAATTATACAAGGTAATAAAAAATTACTAATCATTGCACCAACCTCAACCAATGTAACAAATACATTAGCAGCTAATGTTATGAAAAGTAATTTAAAGTTATGTACCATAGGTCCACCATCATTCGGATACAAACAACACGAACTAATGCAGGATATTGCAATCAGTGTTGGAGCAACTTACTTTAGTGAAAAAACCGGAGATGATTTATCATTGATGACAGAACAAGATTTGGGTCACTGTGCTAAGGTGATAGTTAGTCGTGACTCAACGGTCATCATTAAAGATGATAGTAAAACAAATGAAGATGTAGATAAAAGAGTAGAGGAACTTAGGGTTGCTATTACAAATGAAAAAAGAAAAGAAGAGAAAGAATTTATTTTAAGTAGAATCGCTACACTCAATGGTGGTGTTGGTGTAATATACGTTGGGGGTAAAACGGACTTAGAACAAAAAGAACTGTACGATAGAGTTGACGATGCAGTCTGTGCAGTACGCTCTGCTTTAGAAGAAGGCATACTACCCGGTGGTGGAATAGCTTTATATGGACAGTCTTTTAAATACGACACCACTACACCTGCAGGTGAGATACTTGGCAGAGCACTTCGTGAACCATTCTATACAATCTGTTCAAACGCAGGTCTAAATGATATTGATGATGTTGTAGATAGAGATGCTATACAAAAAGATAAGTCATATGGTTTAGATGTAAAGAATAGAAAGTGGGGAGATATGTACAAGATGGGAATTATCGACCCCGTGAAAGTTACAAGGTGTGCATTAGAGAATGCAGTATCAGTTGCAGTTACTTTATTATCAACTAACGCTATTATTACAATGGCAAGAACATACGAGAACAAATGAAACCAATAGGACATTACATATTAATTAGACAAATAAAAGAAGAGATTAAGACAGAGTCGGGTTTGTTATTATCTGCAGATGATGTATCTAACATAAGATACAAAAAAGCTAAGGTTATTAAACCGGGGACAGATGTTTCTCATATTGAATCAGACGATATAATATACTACGATTCAAGAGCAGGACATACAATGGTAATTAAAGATGAACAGTATACTGTTATTTCTGAGAGAGATGTTGTTGTTGTCGAATAGCTTTATTTAATTTCTTAATATAGTTTCTATACACCTTATCAGTATAGTTTGCTCCTTCCAAGAATAGAGGGTTTGAAGATTTACTTTCAGGTATTTCTTCGCCCTCTAATTTTTTGTATACAGATGTTATCATTCTTTGAGCCTTGTATGACAACTGATACATTGCCCTACGCTTTCCATCTTTTTTTCTGAAAGAATCTATCCAACCTTCCTTCCTTAGTTTCTCGAACCTATTCTTATTCCAACTTAGTAGTTCGTCAAACTCATCAAAGTTATCTTTTGAAAAATATTTTTCGCTTCTCAAAAAGAGAAGCATTTCTAATTCTGCCTGAGTTATATTGTATTTTTTCTTGACATAGTACCTTACTACTCGCCAATATTTCAAGTAATCAACCATTCAATTAAATTTAATATCTTTGTAACAAAGATACACAATATGGCAAAGGACACAAAAAGAGCCTCAGAGCAAAAGGAAGAAAACATTTATAAAGAAGGAACTGCAAAAAATAAAACAGTTTCTGACCTTTCTACTTTCAAAACCAATGATGTACAGAAATGGACCAAGAAAAAGGGAGGAAAGAGAAGAGTTTCTTCAGGAGGAAATATAACCTTTGGTGGCTCAAAGCTTGGCACTAAAATGAGACTACAAAGAAAAAAGAATAATCGTTCAACAAAATAAATAAAAAAATTATGCCGGACCCAAAAGCAGATTTAAAAAAAGCAAAGCAGGAGAGAAAGACTGCAAGACAAAACCAACGTTCTCAAAGAAAACTTAAGAAAGCTGAAAGTAAAAAAACCTTAGGTAAGCTAACAGGCAACAAAGTAAAAGTTGCAAAAGCTAATGTTAAAATACAAAAGGTTAAGGATAAAGCTGCAAAGCAAGGTAGAGATTTAGGAACTCCATTGGCAAGAACATATTAATATGAAAAAGATAAACAAACCATATTTCACACAAGCGAACAAGTCTATGAAAGGTAAGCCTGAAAAATACGGATTGCCTTCTAATAAGCAGATAGCTAATAGCGTATACGCAAAGTGTGGTAAAAAAAAATAACCTATGCCTAAAGATGCTTGTTACAGAAAAGTAATGAAGAGTTACGGCAAGTGGTCGGCTCGTGCTGCACAAGCAACTGCTAAGTGTAGAAAAAAAAAGGGTAAGGTTAGAAAAACAAAAGCAGGTTCTAATCTTAAAAGATGGGGTAAAGAAAGATGGATAGATACTCGTACCAACAAACCTTGTGGTACAGGTGGTAAGAGCGAATACTGCAGACCATCAAGAAGAGTGTCTTCAAAGACACCGGTTACTAAAAAAGAAATGTCATCTTCTACTCTAAGAAAAAAACAATCTGAAAAAGCGAGGATTGGAAAACAAGGAGCAGGTGGAAGAAAGGTTAAATCAGTTAGAAGAAAAAGAAAATAAGATATGTCCAAGAAGAAAATAGGAGATGGCAAGACTATAGTTACAACTGCTACTGTAAAGAAAGTAAAGAACGAGAATAGTAGTCGTAAAAGTAGAGCAACCTTTGAATCAGACAACAGGATATCAAAGAAGGTAACTAAGAACAATAAAGTAAAAAGAAAATCTGCTACCCTTCAAGATGATGGTAGTTTAGTTATCGCAACAAATAGTTCTTCTAATCCTGCAGGGAGAACAAGAACAATAAGAAATAAAAAACGAGCAGCAAAAAAATTAGCTAATATGACTGAAAGGTTTAATAAGCAGCAAAATCGTTTTAATAAAAAAGCACAATAATAATAGCTGATAAGAAAAAAGTAATATGGCAAAACCAAGAAAGGGTAAGGCAAAGGTAAAGATTACTTCAAGTGGTAAAAAGGTAAGCTACGGTCAGGCAGGTAAAGCAAAAGGTGGAGGTCCAAGAGTAAAACCCGGGACATCTAAAGGTGATAGCTATTGTGCAAGAAGTTTAGGAATAAAGAAAAGACTATCTGCTAAAAAGAGAAATAACCCCAACACACCAAACAACCTTTCACGAAAGCGTTGGAAGTGTTCAGGTGCTAAGTCAAAAAAATAAACTGCAAAAATATTAGTATATTTGTAAAAAATAAAGTTATGGGTAAACTCTTTGTAAAAATTGGATTGTGGATGCAGTCAGTATGGTGCAAATTTCAGTGTTGGTGGAATTGGTTAGTTTCTAAACTAATGTTCAGCGTAGATTCTTGTCCAAATAAACTATGTACTTGTAAAAAATAAACCAATGAAATCAAAAGGACTCGGAGATACAGTAGAAAAAATAACAACTGCCACAGGCATCAAACAAATTGTTGAAGCCGGAGCCAAAGTTTTAAAAAGAGATTGTGGATGTGGCAAAAGGAAAAAAACATTAAACGAAAAATTTCCTTATAAAAACCAATAAAATATGGCAACAAATAAAATACAAGGATATCAAGCACTTAGTATTGTCACTTCAGATAATGCTAACGTACCATACACTGTAATTAGAGTAAGTGGGAAAAGCGATGCAATAACCACAAACCAATTAATTGGTGAGTCTGATGCAGATTTTATAGAGAATGGAGTAAAAGCAGGTGACATTGTAGTAAACACAAGTAACGGTGTATCTGCAACGGTAACTGCAGTAGTTGATTCTGAAGTTTTACAGTTAAATGCTGACATTTTTACTATTGTTGGAGGTGATGAAAGATATACCATATATGCAGCAAGTTCTGTTGACAACTATCAAGATGCAAACAATGGGTGTGTTTTATATATTGGTTCAGGTGGTGCAGGTAAAGACTTAAACATAACTCCATTGGCAAATCAATTGCCTGTGATTTTTAAGAATGTAAAAGAAGGTTTCTTTCCTGTTCAGGTAAAGAAAGTTTGGAGGACATATACAAGTTGTTCAGATATTATAGCACTTTGGTAATATGGAAAAATTAACAATTGGAATAACGATTAGAATATGAAA
>JAAHTG010000738.1_pt1 | contig 26658 bp, 13 predicted proteins | sample 6116081 | NCBI WGS metagenome assembly JAAHTG01 (sample SAMN13939989, study PRJNA603662) | sponge metagenome | isolation source: marine sponge | host: Mycale hentscheli | place: New Zealand | collected 2005 | reverse complement strand
ATATAAAACACCTAAAACAGTACAATTTAGATTTAAAACCCCAGGAATTCCTACCTCTGCTACTGATCAATTATTATATACTATTAATGGTAATCAAGCAGCTTTATCTTTAAAATATAATGGCTCAAGCCAAGCTAGTGGATCATATTCAGGCTCTATTGTAGATCCTGAAAATACTTATGGTACATTAACTTTTTGGCCCCAAGGTTTATCAGTAGGTGCTCCAACTGCTAGTATATATTTACCTATTTTTGATAGTGATTGGTGGTCGGTTCAAACAAGTGTAGATTTTAGTGGAACTAATATTGCTACCTTAAATGCAGCTAATAAAGGAGACCATGTAGTCTTACACCAAGCTTCTAGCTCAGTAAGTTGTGATGGAGATTTTTGGAAAGAAACCTCTCAAATTTCCTTCCCATCTCACCAACCTTTTGGAGGATATGATTGGTTTTCAGGATCACTCCAAGAAATTAGATATTGGGGTCCTGTAGTTTCTAATTCTTCATTTAATAATTTTGTATTAAATCCTTATTCTTGTGTTGGTAGTTCTGTAAATGCAACTCCAAATGAATTAGCATTTAGAGCAGCATTAGGTACTATGCTTGACCCTAATATTAGACACTCAATACACCCTAAATTTACAGGATCAGCCCCAGATACAAGCTCATTTGGTGGAGGTTTTCCTTGGGATCAATATGAAGTTGATTGGGATGCTGCTTTTATACTATGGGATGCGGATAATAGTTTAGAACAAACAAATGAATTTTTATTATCATCTGCAAGCTTCTCAAATAATAAAGAATTAATCTATTTAAACCAAGTCCCAGCTGGGATTAAAAATAAAATATCAGATAAGATTACCTTAGAAGATAATATTATACCTTCAGGTGATACCCTATCCCCACTTATTAGTATACAACAAAATTCTTATACTTCTCAAAATTATACTCCTAACCCTAATTATTTAGAGGTAGCCTTTTCACCAACTAATCAAGTAGATAATGATATTATAGGTCAAATAGGTAACTTTAATTTAGGAGATTATATAGGAGACCCTAGGCAAATATCCGAATCTAGAAATAATTATCCTGATTTAGATAGATTAAGGGATGATTATTTTGAAAAATATTTTGGTGAATATAAAGTAAAAGATTTTATAAGATTAATCAAATATTTAGATAATTCATTATTTAAAATGATTAAGGATTTTACCCCTGCTAGAACAAGTTTAAGTTCTGGTGTAGTGGTAAAACAACACTTACTTGAAAGAAATAAATATAGAACCCCTCAACCTAGCTGGGAGGACCAACAATACACAGGTTCAGTAAAACCATTTGTTCAAGATTATAATGAAGGAACTATATATAAATTTGATGGTGGAGCTGGAGGATTTTTTAATCCTTATAATGGTATTAATTTTTATCCTTCAGGTTCTGATGGGTTAGGACCTGATAATAGATTTGGAATAATACAAACTTGGGATGAAGTAAGACAAACTGTTTCTGGATCTGTAATTTACACCAGAGATGATCAACGTGAATTTTATAATGGTGAATTTAGCGGATCAGAACAACGTGTAAAATTACAAAGAGGTTCCGGATTTGGTAATGAAGACCCTTGTGCACCCTACTATACTTGGAATAACATTCCTGAATATCTATATAGAATAGTAGCAATATCTGGATCTGATGATGAATATTTAGTTACTGAAATAGATAATATACCACCTAAATTTGGACAAAACGATTTGATATTTAAAACTGATTTTGAAGTTAATAATTTAGGAATCATTACCCCACCAACTTCATCCAATGCCAAAATACAAGGTAATATTACATATATATCAGCCTCAGGTGGTTCTTCCCCATATTATGAATTAATATCACCTGAAACCGCTTCTGGGTTATATAGAACAGCTAGTTTTAATGTTAAAATACCATATGAACCTTTAAGTTATATTAATTATGGTCAAATAATAGAAGTAACAGCAAGTGCTTTACAACCTACTGCTTCTATCTTAACTTTTGATATGATAACAGGATCTGTACAAAATGCAGGATTTGAAGTAAATGTTTATGGTAATATAACTCCACCAACTATTTATACTGCTAGTCTATATGGTAATGTAGTTTATTCTGAATCAATAGGTAATTCTTATTACCCAGCAATAACTTCATCATTAACTAGAACAGCTCATATTACCGCATCTGTACCTTATGGATGGTATAATGTTGGAACTTTAATTTCAGGCTCAGTGACAGATTTACAAGAAAATGTTAATTTATATTTTGTATATCTAGGTAGAGGATCTTCTCAATCTTCAGCTTGTGGTAATATAGATGAAAGATTTAGACTAGACGATGTTACATTAAAAGCAGCAACTGCCGTTTATAAACCAACAGAAGATAGCTTAGGTAGAATATTATTTGCTAATAGTGGATATTATTCAGATGGTGATATAGTAAGATATTGGACAGGAACAGAATTTACAACTATTAATAGATGTAGTGAATATTCTTAATATAAAATATTTATAATAAAAGTTAAATGGCAGTACAAGATTACTACTTCGCGTTACAAAACTTATCAAACTCAGATAAAATATTTGGGTATTATAGTGGATCTGCTACATTTGACTATAATTTTGACTATAGAACGGGATCAAACAATCTTGGAACTTACGAGATTCTATTAAATAGTGGTAGTTTAGGTAGTGGGGGCGGTACTAATGAATCCCAAACTGATAGAATATACTTAGATGATAAAACTTTAGATAGTGGGGAATCCATTGTTAGTTACCTTACTAAGTTAGATGATATACCTGATAAAGGTCAAATTAAAATTGAAGTAAGTGGTAGTTCTGACTACTATTTAATTTTCAATGTAGATGGAATCCAAGTAGGACCTTCAGTCTCATCTATGATTATTACTTCATCATTTAATAGTAGTAATGTACCTTCTGGAGATGCAAACAACCCAATTTCCTCTAGTATTTCTTCTAGTGGTGGAACTGATTTATCCCCAAGATTAACTGTAACTTTTACAGGTAGTGATTTAAGAGGATATCATGAGGTTGATGTTACAGGAAGTTCTACATATTATTTAATGGCATCATCTGGTTCATTTGGAACCCCTTCAACAGGTTCTATACCTAAACCTTTTAGTATAGATTGGGGTGTTCCTGAATCTACATTTATAGACCCTGATTATTATCCTTCAACTAGAGGATATACTTGGTTATGGAACGATGGTTATAAAGTTAAACATATAAAAATGAATAATATATCTTCTACTGGAGCTATATTAACAGATTTTATAAAACATTCTGAATGGGCTAGATTTGTAATGTATAATCCGGTAAATGCCTCTCGTAATTTAATCTATACTGGAGATGGTTTCTATACAGAAGATTATCAATTATTTAATGTAACTAAATATTCAAGTCAAAATTATACCCATTTATTTGTAGATCAAAATAATAAAGATACTTCATTTGCTGTAGATGTAAGCCCTCAGGACAATATTACTGATACATTTGAGGCAACTGGAGATTATATAGTGTATGCTTCCTCTTCAGGTAATATTATTAACCCTGTTATTTCAACTGGAATAGATAAGTCAATCCCTCAAGGATATTTCCCATCCCCTAATACAAATTACCCAGTAGAACAATTTTTTAGAGGTTGGGCTGGAGCTAATTATTACGTAAATGATAATTTAATTTCTTATAATGGTATTTTAGATGACCCATTACAATCTTTCTTTACAGGATCTACAGAAAGAGATAAGGATAGTTTACCTAATTATGTCCCATCAGTATTACCATTTTTTATAGATGCATCTGCTAGTTATCAAGAAATACAATCTAGTAGTTTTGTAGAATTTAATTTCCAATCAAACTTAGTAAGAATTGGTCCTAGCTTTACTACAGAAGCTGGAAGTGGGGAAACTATTTACTATTACAAAGAAGATACAGGACAAATAGTAATTAGAGGATCGCAGTATCTTAATATTAAAAAATCAGAAGCTGTAGATTATGAACCATTATATAACACTCAGTTAGTTGGCCCTAATAATACTTCTACTGTAAATTATGAAACTCCTGAAGGATTTACAATACCTGTTTTACCATCTCAATCTTTATGGTTATCTAGAGGTATTGCCCCTATAGGAACTAAAAATGGTAATTTATATAAATATAATAGATATTTACATAGACCATATAAAACATATATAATTACTTCAACAGGATCTGCTGAATCAGGATATGGAAATCAAGTATATGGTAGAGATGATTATGGTACTCCAGGTAGTAGCCCAGTAGGACCACCTCCAAATGAATTTGGAAGTGTATATGTAGCTTATTCAAGTTCAGAAGCAAGTGCAAGACCTGTAGATGGGATATATACTTTTAACCAACCCCTAATTGAACCTTTATCAGTTACTGCTTCAGTTGATTTAAGTTATACTTCAATTACACCCCTAGAATCATCTTCTTATGGTACAGCTAGTTATACTGATGTTGAATTTCAATATGGAGGAACAGGAAGTGGAGATGATATTCTAACATGGGAAACAGCTACTTTAAATTTATATCAAAATAATACTATAATTCAATCTCAACCAGTATCAATTACACATGATGAAATAATTAATGGTATAACTTTAGATTTGGATTTAGAATTACAGACTTACCAAGTTTCCCCAGGTGATACATTAAGATTATCTCTTTCAGTTTCAGATGAACCTGTTACATTTAATTCTTCATTGTTAGCAACTTCATATACTATGAGTTTTAATAATCTAGTATACCCTTCCAATGATTTAACTCCTGTAACATTTAACAATTATCTTGAATTAAATGATGATTGTGATCCTTTAGTAAATAATGTTGTAGGAGATAGACCAAATGCACGTTTACAAGATGTAGATTATTCTGTTGATATATTAACTCCAGTAAATTTTGATCAAATCTTAGAAGATGAAGCAGTTAGAGCAACTATTCCTGAATCTAATTATACTCAAATAGGATTTTCAAATCAAAGATATTTTGGTTCATCTACTTCAAGAAGGCAAGTTAATGAATTTAACGAGTTAGATGAAGTTGATTCTACTAACCAATTTTATTATCCCGCAGATGTATCTAACCCCCAGTTTATAAACAAAGGAAAAGGCCCTAGATTAGGTAAAGTACCTAATGTAGAATTGAAAAATGGATATATAGCATATTTTAATAAAATAGTAGATCCTTACCCAACATTAAATGGTAAAACTGCTTATTATATTAAATATTTAATTGATAAAACTGGAACTATATTTGACCCTACTCTATCAGATATAAATTTTTCTATATTTGAAGGCACATTCCAAACTAATGATTATGATAAAAAACCAACTAGGGTAAAAACAAGTCTCCAAAGTATAGAGGAGGCTAAGGAATTATCTCAACTTAACGAAGGGTTAGCTAATACATTTAAATTAGGTCAATATCCAACCCCAATTTTATACACCCAAACCTCTAGTTTAGGTAATACTAATAATATTATTTTATCTGGTAGTCCATTTTTTGGTACATTAGGATTAGCTAGTACTTTTACTAATTATGGTATTAATATAAATGCTATTCAATCTACTAGCAATTTCCCTACTGCTGTAAATGAAAATACAAATGAAGATTTAACAGTAGGAGGAAATATAACAGAATTTGAATTTGGTTCTTCCAATATTACTCCTTTTAACGAAAATACAACACCTAATATCCCAACAGGTAGTACAGCTAATAGTATAATAATGCCTTTAGATCCATCTGCCGCTGTACCTTCTACATTAGGTGCAAACCTATCAGATACTTATGTTATAGAAGGAGATTTTGAATTTTATACTTCTACTATCCCTGCTAGATATAGAGCACCAAGTAAAAGCCCTAAAGATTGGCATAAAGGAGATGTGTTTTCAAGGGGTGAATCTAATTATAAAACACCCATAGAAGTAATTTTAGAACCATTCCAAAAATCTTCTACAGACCCAACAGAAACATTTTCACGATCTATACAAAACTTTGAAGTATTAAGTGTAACATTAACACCTATTGAAAACCCAGGATCAGATACTGAAGTTATTTTTAAAACTTTAAATATAGAAAAAACTCCACTAGGATTTAACCCACAATATATTTTAACCTCTAATGGATTAACTTTTACCCCAGATAGTAGATATTTAGAAAAAATTATAATCCAACAAATTTTTGGGAATGATAGTTGGCAAAGTAATTCTAATAATAGAGTAGAAGCTGAAAAATTAATTGGTGGTGGTTGGTTTACACATTCTAATGGTGAAAATTTTGGTATCCAAGGATCTAATGTTGTTTATAGATGGAATATAAAATTTAAATTTACTAACCTAAAACAGGGATCAGGTATTATATTAAAAACAAAAGGTGAAGTTAAATTTGGTTCTGATTCTGGCAGACGCAATGATTTCTTTGCAGATTATGGGCCTAATGGTGGTATTTATAATAATGCTCAATGGAAAAGAACATTTTCTCCCAACATAACTGCTACAGGAGCAACATTTAGTACCCAACCCTATATTAAATACACTGTTACTTCTCCTTTAGCTAACTCAGACCAAAATACAAATGGTGCTCCTGGACCATATTGGAGAAGAGTATCTAATACTAATGATATGTTATATATGTCTTCTTCAATTTTAAACCAAACATATGGTATTTTTGATGATAACGGAAATAATACTAATGGTCAATATTATGTACAAGCTAAATTAGATTATACACCGGGTCCAAGTGCTAATTTCCCCTCTACTAATGAACCTGATTTTACAGAATTTGACCCTGTAGTTAACCCATGGTCATTACAAATTGGGGATGAAATTAGATTTGAAAATAACGAAAATTTTGTTTATACAATTACATCTGTAGGTGGTAGACAAGCTATTGAAACACCTACTGATCCTTATAGTAATAATCCTGAAAATGATGGTTTACGTATTATAGTATCACCACCATTTGAATTTACAGGATCTAATGGGACTATAAACACAGTAGAACCTACTAACTTTGATTTCTTTGTAGTAAGAAGATATAAAGATAGTAAAAATTTTATAATTTTAGACCAACAAAAACCTTATGGTTTCCCTGTTAGTGCCTCTTCTTCACCTGGTATTTTATTACCTGAGCATAGAATCGAAAAATATGATCGCAATCCTGACGAAGTACTTAAGGATTTGATTGAAAAAAGAATAATTTAATATTTATAACTAAATATATATTTACCAAATGGGATATTTAAATAATACCGTAATTACAGTTGATGCTATCCTAACAAAAAAGGGTCGTGAATTACTTGCTCGTAATGATGGTTCTTTCCGCATCACACAATTTGCTCTATCTGATGATGAGATAGACTATACAATGTTTAATCCAACTCACCCCTCCGGGTCTTCATATTATGGTGAAGCAATTGATGGAATGCCTTTACTAGAAGCATTCCCAGATGAAAGTCAAATTATGAAGTATAAGTTAGCAACTTTACCACGTGGTACAGCTAAATTACCTGTACTTAATTTAGGTTATAGTGCTATTACTTTAAAACAAGGGGCTGCATTAGCAATTACTCCCCAAACCCTAAATTATTTGGATAACGAGCAAACATATGAAACAAGTGGATACTCAGCAACCATAGCAGATACTAGATTAATGAACACCTTCACTGGGATGGGTATTAATAGTGAAGCAGCAACTACTCAAAATGCTACTAGTACTTTAGGAACAAATGTATCTAAAACAGTGATTGGTTCACAAATTAACTTAAAAGCAACTACTGTAAATACATTGTTTGGTAACAATACTCAAATTAGAACAACTTTAACAGTAGTAGGATTAGATAGTGGAGCTCGTATAACTATCCCAATAACAGTTAATAAAACTACAAATTAATAAACTATGGGATTTAAGAGATTAGAAGCCGAAGATTTTTTAGTAAGTGCAGATTCAGTATCTTCTACTGTATGGTCAGGTAATCAACCGACATTAACTTCATTTTTTACCTCTTCTGCCCAAGTAGGAGATAGATCAGGAGACTATTATATAGCTGCATACCAAAACACCCCTACTGCTAATGACGCAGAAGTACAATTTGATATAGCCTTTGGAGATAGCCAAGGTAGAGGAAGTTTAGCTTTCAATTCAGATGTATCAACAACTTTATCATATTCTAGAACTATATATGGTCAATATAGAACTCTTGTTTTAGAAGATGAAAATGCAAACTTTTCATTTGGGGGAGTAACTGATAACCAATATTTTTATGTTGTTAATATTAGTAGAGCAAGATATAAAGAAAAATTATTACCTGGTTCTTTGAATTTAACTTTAAACAATGGAACTAGAACTATTGTATTAACAGATAATTCCCAAGATGTTACTCTACCAGATTATTATGGAACCCAAAGAGCATTTCAAATTGTAAGTGGATCTAATGGATCAGCTTACTTAAATAATGGGTATGCGGGTGCTAATGGTAATAGTACAACTATTGGTTCTTATGGTTTATTCTTACCTGATTCATCTACTTTAATATTAAATGGTGCAGCATTAGATGATTCAACTTATGGTATTAATTTAGGTACTAATTTATCAGCTAATACTGATGGTGGAAATAAATCAAAACTATTTGGTGCTATTTCATCTGGTGCTAGCTTTGATCTTAACTCAGAAGAAACAATTACTTCTGATTTTGTATTTATTAGAGCTAGAAATAGTGAATTTAACTATTCAGAAAACCCATCATTTATCGCCTCTTCAACAGGTGAAGTAGTATACGATTATTTTATTAATAATCCACAAGTATATCCTACATCAGTTGGTTTGTATAATGATTCAAATGAATTACTAGCTACAGCTAAATTATCAAGACCTATTCAAAAGAACTTTACAAAAGAAGCTCTGATTCGAATTAAACTAGACTTCTAATGAATGGCCGCTTTCAAAACCCTCAATGCTCAAGATATAATAATTTCTCCCCTACATCTAAATAAAGGATTTAGATTTGAGGGAAACTCGGCTTTAATTGCTAGCGACGTTAACATTGGGAGATATTTAGGTAAAAATACAGATTACTTAACAGATCAAACTTTAACTGGGCCTTCTAATAACAGAAAGGCTCAATCTTTAGTATACAATCAAACTAAACAATTATATTATACTAACTACCTTTCAGGTAGTGGAGAATTATCAAATGTAGCAACTGCTAGTTTTAACCCCGATGGTACTATAACTGGTGAAGTATATTCCCCAGCATATGATAATTTTCTAGACACAACATTAGAGGCAAAACGTTATTTTCCTACTTCTTCTGATTCTACTATTGGAGTATTATCTATACCTCAATATATGTATGGAGATTTTATCCAACCTGAATCATTTAATTTTTCTACCCCCAGTGGAAGTTATACTGATGATGGAGAAGGAAGATTAGTTTCTGGATCTACTTATATAGGTAATATTATGTATGAACATGGTATTATTGTTTTAACTGGGGGAGAACGAACAAGAAATTATTGGGATGGAGAAATATCTACATTTGTTAATAATTCTAATATAATTTGTTCATTCTCTAGTTCATATACAATATATGAAACACAATACAAGTGTACTATAGGGGAAAGTGAATATAATTTTACCCAAAATCCATCTGTAATAAGTGGATCAAATGGTACACCTTGGGGTTTTGCAACAAGCGCGTCTTTTGCACCATACATAACCACAGTAGGTTTGTATAATGACCAAAGAGACTTAATAGCAGTTGGTAAATTAGCCCAACCTTTACCTACTTCTAAAACAACTGATACAACCATATTAATAAACATTGATAAACAATAAATAAGACATATTTATAATAAACCTGAAGTAAAATGGCCAAAAAACTTAATTATGAATCTCAAATCCTGGATGGGGAAACTATACAAGCATGGCATGTATCCCAATCAGTAGATGCCTTTACTGGTGTTGAGGATTATGATATAACAATTTCGGGATCCCTAACCGTTACAGGATCCGTTTTTAACCCAACAATCCAAGAGGATCCAGTTGGGTACAATACAGTAATGGTAAATACCTCCACAGGAGAACTGTTCTATACAGGTTCTTATGGTGGTGGAGGAGGAAGTGGAGAAACAGGAACATCAGGTACATCAGGAGTTTCAGGTACTTCAGGTGTAACTGGTACATCTGGTACTTCAGGAACAAACGGTGCCCCAGGAACAAACGGTATACCTGGAACTTCAGGAATCGATGGAACTAACGGGACTAATGGTACAGATGGAACTAATGGAACTGATGGAGCTTCAGGTACTTCAGGAACAAGTGGGGTCACAGGAGTTTCAGGCACATCCGGTACTTCAGGAACTGATGGTATAATAGGTACTTCAGGCACATCTGGTACTTCAGGAATATCTGGCGCCTCTGGTACTTCAGGTACTTCAGCTGTTGGTACTTCTGGTACAGATGGTACTTCAGGAACAAGTGGTATAGATGGTATAACAGGTACTTCAGGTACTTCAGGTGTAGATAGTACTTCAGGTACTTCAGGCACATCTGGTATTTCAAATGATGGTACAAGTGGTACTTCAGGTACTTCAGCTGTTGGTACATCTGGTACTTCAGGTATAAGTGGAACTTCAGGAACAAGTGGTAGTCAAGGTACTTCGGGTACTTCTGGTACAGACAGTACTTCTGGAACATCTGGTATAACAGGTACTTCAGGTACATCTGCAGTAGGAACATCTGGTACTTCAGGAGCAAATGGAACCTCAGGAACAAGTGGTAGCCAAGGTACTTCAGGTACTTCAGGTGTAGATAGCACTTCGGGTACTTCAGGTATTTCAGGCACATCTGGTACTTCAGCTGTTGGTACAGCAGGAACTTCAGGTATAAGTGGAACTTCAGGAACAAGTGGTAGTCAAGGAACAAGTGGTACTTCAGGTATTTCAAGTACATCAGGTACTTCAGGAACATCTGCTTTTGGTACTGCGGGTACATCCGGAACTTCAGGGGCAGATGGTGTATTAGGTACATCCGGTACTTCAGGAATTGAAGGAACAAGTGGAACATCTGGTATATCAGGTACAGCAGGTACTTCAGGTACATCTGGTGCCGGAGCTTCTTTATCAGTAGAATATTCAGGAAGTGAAGTAGCATCAGGTGTTGAAGTTATATCATTTTCAGGATCTGGAATTCAAGATGTAAGACCTTATTCAACAGGTAGTGGAGTTGAAGTGTTAGTAGCCGGTGGTGGAGGCGGCGGAGGAGTAGATGTTGTATTTAACAATGCTATAAGATATGTTGCTTCAGAAACTTCTACTCACAGATTAGAATTAACATCAACTGGCGATTATTTTGGAAGTAGATCATGGACTAGATCAGGTACCACAATTACTATAACTAGTACAAGTCATGGTTTATCTACAGGTGATTATGTAATGCTACGTAATGCTAACGAAGATTATGTTTATAATGATGTAACAGTATCTGATGTTGATACATTTACTATGACAGTAGCAAATACAGGTGGTACTTCAGGTGATAGTGCTGCTTATGTCCCTGCATTTAGAGGAACTGTAACAGATTCAGGTGGAGATATAACTGCAATTTCTATTATAGCCCCAGGTGCTATAAGTGGTAGTTGTCAATTACATGGATTCCTTATATATGCAGATAACCAAGAATCATCTCCAATTGCTGTAACTTTACCTGCTGGAACACAAGAAGGAGCAGGAACATTTGGTAGTAAACAAGCTATAAACCCTCCCCAATTATCAGGATTAAGTGCTGATGGAACTGGGAATTCCGGAACCCTTCCTAGTCTTAATTTTCAATATACATTAGGAAGTAATCAAAATGAATTAAGAATTAATGGGATTGATAACTTTACACCAGTTTTAATCAAAGCCCAATTATTTTAATAATACAACATAATATTAAATGGCCCAAGATCGATTATTTTACGGAGCAATAGATAATGCCATCATTTTTAAAAATGGTGATAATAGTTTTATTAGAGTAAGATTTGATGCAGATGTTGCCTCTAAAACATTATCCAATGTAACCAATGTTAGTGGGTATTTTGGTATTGGAGAAATAATTCCTGGCCAACAACTTGTAGCCTCAACCCAATTCCCTTCAGGTACAACTGTAGTATCTGTCTCTATTGGTTCACAAGAAATTGTAGTATCTGATTTCCCAGCAGCAAGTGGAACTAATAGATTAGGTAGAGTTAGTCCTCCCAAAGGACAATATTTTATAAATTCGGGTTCATTAACACGTCCTAATAATAATACTCTTGTTACAAATGATATTACAGGTAGTGAAGATATTCAATTTAATCCTTCTGATAATAAATTTGGGATATTATTAATACAAGCTAGCACAAGTTCTTTATCTAGTGCTATTAATGGGGAATTTGCACAATATGAGATTAGTAGGGTAACAGATAGACAAAATAGTGCTCAATTATCATTTTATGTAACTAGTAGTGCAACTGGGGTATTAGCAGAAGAAGATGATAAAGCAGCAGCTTCAGGTATTAATTCATTTGCTATTGTAGAATTATCACATAGCTCTTCTTTAGCTCCTATTTTTAACCAAAATGTAGCAGGTACTCCTGCTGGTGGTTATGAAGTAGCAGCATATCAAATAGCAGTACAAGAATTCTTAGATGATGTAGAATTAGATATTCTATATACAGGTTCTTATGCTAAAGGAAATACCCAATTTATTAACTTTTCAGGTTCAGGAATACAAGATATAGTTGTAACTGAGAGTTTTGGTAAAACTGGAGTTAATGTAATTATCCAAGGTGGTGGAGGAACCGGATCAGCAGATGATGATTGGTATATAGGAGATACTTATTTAACATCTTCTAAAAATGTTCGTATTACAGGATCATTATTAGTAAATAGACAAGATTCTACATCAGATTTCTTTTTAATAAATTCTAGTAGCTATGAAGCATTAAAAGTAGATAGGGAAGGGATTACACGGTTTTTTGCACATATTGATGAAGTAACCCCATGGGCAACACCTGATTATGGAGGATTATACTTTATGTCTTCTTCTGTATGGGTAGCGATAGACTAAAAAAAAATACAATACGTATAACTATAAACATAAATTAATTTTTAACTAAAAACAATTATTCTCAATGGCAACTTGGAAAAAACTCATTGTCTCCGGATCAGATATATCTCAATTAAATGATGATCTTGGAGTACATTTATCGGGCAGCGCAGGTGGAGCAGTAGAAAGTGTTGGATCAGTTACCTTAGGTAGTACTGGTTCTTTAGCTGTAAGATATGACAGCACATATATTACTTCTTCAGGTGCAGGCCAAGGACAATTAAGCGTAGTATCAGCTAGTATTGATACTTCTAGAATTGCCCAAGATACTATCGTAGTATCACAAATATCAGCTTCAGCATTAGTAACATCTTCTATAGGTGGTGGTGCAGGATTATCACCTAATACTACTGGTTCAGATGATAAAGTAGCTACAGCAAAATCAGTTGTAGAATATGTTGAATCACAAGTAGGGGCTGCTAATGACCTTAAAATCTCTGGCTCAGATGGTTCTTCAACTACAATTGACTTATCTGATGATATCGTATTTATAACTTCTGGTAGTGATGGATCAATCCTTACTAATATATCTGAAACTACTAATACAGCATCAATTACAGTTTCTGTAAACACAGGATCAGATCACTTTATTTCAGGATCTAGAAAAACTATTTCTGTAACTGATACTCAAGGATCAGCTGGTATTGATTTATCTTATGATAGTGGAAATGGTATTTTAAGTGCAAGCTTACAAACATCTTCATTCGTATTAGGTGAAACTACTATTGCTTTAGGCGACACAGCTTCAGCAGTATCAGGCCTTACAGGATCTGACTTCCATATTACATCATCATTCATCTCCTCTTCAACATTAGTTGATGTTATAGGTTCTGGATCATTTAGTGGTTCATTCCAAGGTGATGGTAGTAAATTAACAGGACTTAGATCTAGTTTAAATATTACAGCTTCCTATAATGGAACAGCACCTACATCAGGATCTGTACATCCAACAGGATCACTTACAATTCAAGGATTCCAAAATGAAATCTCTGCATCTTTCCAAGATCCAGGAGATATACTTCAAATTAGATTACCTGAAGATGTAACCGTTCGACAAGATTTAAAAGTTGAAAGAAACTTAACCGTATTAGGTACAGCTTCATTCCAACATAGTACTAACCTAGAAATTGCTGATAGATTTATCTTATTAGCCTCTGGTTCAAATACTCCAGGAGATGGCGGTATTGTTGTTCAACAACAAACCCAAGACATTGGTCACTTATTTGGATTTGAATCAGGTTCAGGTGCAGTAGGTGTTGAAGGTGACTTCGGTAGATGGGCAATTAACAGTAACTTCCATGCTTCAGCATCATCATTTGATCCTGAAGGATTTATGGCAACAGTTTTAGCATCAACTGAAACTAATCCTAATACAGCAGGAAGCCATCAATCAGGAACACAATATGCTCAACCAGGTAACTTACATGTAAGTACAACTGATGAAACTATTTGGATATACTCATAATTAAGTTTAAATTAATTATGTTTATTCTAAATGGGTTTTAAAGCAAATAAAGTTGAAATTGGGAACATTCCTAAGTGGATGGTGGAGAAAAAATCTTCACCATCCATTACTTGGGAAAAGCATGAAGAACTTTTAAAAGAATATTCTAAAAATTTTTCTAAAGAAATAGAAGAACTAAAAGAAGAAATCTTTAATATAGATTCTCAATCATCTCACTCTCAAAAAGTATTTAAAAAACAAATTAAGTTTTTAGAAGATAAAGATACTAATTCTTTATCCAAAAATGAACTTATGTTTCTTTTACATTTTATAAAAGAAGCAAGTTTTAAAGGAGCACAATTAGAACATGTATTTCAAGTAACTTTAAAGCTTCAAAATCAATATCAATTTATTGAAAAAAACCAAAAGAAAGTGGATTAACTAGTAGTTAATCTATTTTTTTTCATATTTATCATTGAATATAATATTATAGGCCCGTAAGGGAAGTGGGCAGGCAAACCTGTAACCAACCATAATAAAATAGTTAATATGCCAAGTTGGAAAAAGGTCATCATATCCGGAAGTGATGCCCATTTAAATTCTTTAAACACTACATCCGCTTTAACCGCAAGTGGAAACATTTATCCTACAACCTCAGGCAGTAGTGGCCAAGTAATCACGACGGATGGTTTAGGAAATCTTTCATTTGAATACGTTCAAGATGTATACGTTCCTATTAAAAACGTATCAGGCGGAGAATTAGTTAAAGGTACTCCTGTCCACGCAACTTCATCAGTATCTGCAGGAAATACTACACCTGTAATTGCAGCTTCTGCATCAGATGCTACAACAATGCCCGCAACATTTGTATTAAATGAAACACTTGCAGATGAAGAAGAAGGTATTGCCCTATTATCAGGATACATACAAGGGATAGACACTTCCCTATTTGAAGTAGGTGAAGTAATATATGTTGGAGAAAATGGAGGGTTTACAAATCAAAAACCTCAAGGATCAGATAATTTAATCCAAAACTTAGGTATAATAACTAAAGTTCATGCCTCAAATGGTAGTGGATGGGTTTATGGTTCTGGTAGATCAAATGATATACCCAACTTACCTACTGGAAAAATATGGGTTGGAGATGGATACACTGTAACTTCATCCATTATTCATTTAGATGAACCTAATTCAATCGCACAATTTACAGGTAGCATATCTCTTACAGGATCATTTACAGGTTCTACTGCTCAACTAAATGCTCTACCTACAGCAAGTATAGATGAAGATACAGTAGTTATTGTAGATACTGAAGGTAATTTAAAAAAGAAAACATTATCTAATACATCTGGAACAAGTGGTTTAGCTTTTTCTTTTGAACAAGCTTCCCTATCCTCAACTTGGACAATTAACCATACTCTAGATTCTTCCCTACTTAATATAACAGTTACAGATGCTAATAAAAATGTTATCATTCCTGATAATATTGATTTATCTGATAGCAATTCCACAATCATAACCTTTTCAACCCCAACTGCTGGGTATGCTATATTATCTACTCTTTCTGGAAATCCTGCTGGTACATCTGGTACCTCTGGTTTAGATGGAACATTTTTTGGTACTTCTGGTACTTCAGGAGTTGATAGTACTTCTGGTACTTCAGGTATAAGCGGAACAAGTGGAACAAGTGGTGAAACTGGAACCTCTGGAACAGCAGGTAGTTCAGGTACAAGTGGTATTGATGGTATAGATGGATCTGATGGTACTTCAGGTATAACTGGTGCTAATGGTGTAGATGGTACTTCTGGTACTTCTGGAGCTACAGGAACTGCAGGTACATCTGGTATTTCTGGTACTTCAGGACAAAGTAAAGGAGGTGGTTATATTCATACCCAATCCTCTGCTGCTACTACTTGGAATATTACACATGATTTAGATACTAGACCTCTAAATGTCGATGTTTACGATACCAATTATAATTTAATGATTACTGAAGATGTATCTTTCCCAACACTTGATACAGCTAGAATAGGACTTGATACTGCTCAAGCAGGGTATGCAATATTCTCAAGTATATCAGCTTCAGTATACACCTCTATTGATTACCCTAACTTACAACAAGTTTTAGATGTAGGTAATTCAGGTTCTCAAAACATGTATATTACTGGATCATCTTATGTAGTTGGACCATTTGAAGTAACTGGATCTATAGCATTAGATGGTGCTATGGTAGCTACAGGTAATGTAACAGCTAATAACTTTGTTACTACTTCAGATAGAGAATTAAAAAGTGAAATCACTGCTATCTCAGGAGGAATAGATACTATTAAACAAATAACTGCCTACACTTATAATAAAAACGGAGAACCTGATGCTGGTTTCATAGCTCAAGAAGTTCAACAAGTTCTACCATATGCCGTACAATCCGGTAATAATGGCTATTTAACTATGAATGACCGACCTATATTAGCTCATCTTCATAAGGCGGTTATAGAACTTGAAGAACGCATTAAAGCTATAGAAACTAAATTAGGATAAAATGGGAGTACCATATACGGGTTCATATGATATGTTTGGTACATCAACCACGCTACCAATAGCGGGTGCTGTATCTCAAAGTGGTGGTGATGTAACAGGAGTTACAGAATTCACAGGTTCTACTTCATCCCTTATATCAGCTTCTTTTATCACTAAATTTGATGAATTCCATTCTAAAGGTGCAAATACTTTAGAAGAAATAAATGAATCTTTACATTATAGAGGATATCCTATAGTAGATTGTAATTCATCTTCTTCTATTACTGAAATATTTACGGGCCCAAATGAGGTAGATATAACATTTAAAGTATCTTTAATGAATCGTGATGCATCAGGCTCAGTAGAATATAGTGATATAGAATCTACAGATTTTATTACCACACAATCTATTAGTGATATTGTAATTGCGGCTACCGCTTCAACTCACATTAACAGTACATTTAAGGGATGGAGTTATACCCCAGCTATTGTATCTAGGTTACCTTTAGGTTTTGGTAAATCTATAAATAGCTTATTTTTATCTTTAAATAGAATTACAAGTAGTATAAATTTAACAGAAACTACCCCTACAGGTAGTATTACTTACTATGCTATATTTGATTCTAATTTAGAAAAAAGAACATACTGTTATTATCCTGTAGATAATAAAAATTCTATGTGTCAAAGATGTAATAATCCTACCACAGTATACTTTAATAAAAGTGACTTTACAGGATCTTTAATAACAGATTTAACTTGGTATCAAGATACAGGCCTAAGTACAAATGTTGATAATGGTTACTATTATCAATCAGGATCTAAAAATCCACAAGTATATGAAGTAATAGATGGTAGTGCTACAAAACATATTATATGTGATGGAACAAATATTTATTGTTCTTAAAAAATAAAAATTATGTCAAGGATATTTGATGTTAAAATAGAGCAAGGTTTAAAAGATAGTTTATTTGATATTTACTATGATTCTATAGATCCTAGTAATATAGCTACTATATCTTCATCAAATCAACCCTCTGAAGATATAACATATACTGACTTAGTAGCACCTAATGGTGTTAGAGTTATTGTTCCTGATAGTGTACAAAGTATTATAATTAACGACCAAGACATAACTTGCCCTAGTTTATTTAACTATGTAGTACCTTCAAGTACAACTGCCTCATATTCTGGACCTGTAGATTCTTATGGAGATTGTTCTCACCTTTATGGGTTTGATAGCACTTTAAATGATTTAGATACTTATTCTAATTGTTTAGAATATTCTTATGGAGATGATTTTGATTTAGATTCAACTATAAAATATATTGATTGTAGTGGAGATTTACAAACTATTTCAATCACCTCAGGTTCATATCAAAGTAATACTTTTTGTGCCTCTAGTATATTAGAGATAGGCAGTGTTAATCTTAGTACTATAGGAATATGTAGAAGAAATAATATTTATGAAAATTTTATATATTCTAAACCAACCCCTAATTCTGCATTAAAAACTATAGGAGGAAGAGTAGTTAGAGTTCTTCAACAAGATGATGTAGATACAGGATTATACCTTTACAAGTTTTTAGTTAAAGAAAATGTATCATATAGCTTATCATCTTTATTTACAAATAATAATTTGAGTGATAACACAGTATTTAGTTACACCTTAAATGGAGTATCTCAACCTAATGTTACTGTTAGTAAAGGAGATACTACCTCGATTGCTGCTGATTGTGGAAGTGTAGAAATAGTTAGTGGAGATGGAGTTATAAACCAAAATAATAACTCAGCAACTCAATACATACACAAATTAGTATTTTATGCTGAGGGAGATAAATTTAATACTACCCCAACAGCTAATTTTAAAATTACCCGCCCTGATTTACCTACAACAGGAAATCAACATATAATTATTAGCGGTAGTGCTACTAGTACTAGTTTGAATGGAGGTGCTTTAATAGAATTTAATCTTACAGGAGAAACAACTGCAAGTTTAGATTCTACTAAATCGTTTAAAATAGATTATACTTTTATATCATAATAATATGTCTCAATTTATAAGATTACAATTCCCGGATAAAGATAATGGTGCTGAATTTAATAATTCAAAACCACCTTATTCTGATTTAGATTATGATAAAAGTTTAGTTTTTGCAAATCGTAATTTAGTATTAAACTTAGACAATACTAATCATACTGTTGCTAAATTTAGAATAAGTTGGACTGGAAATGTAGATTATGCTTCTATTTGTTTTTATGATGGTAATGGAAGTATGGTTTCTGTATCAGATTCCCCAGGTGGTTTATATAAAGTTTGTTTCCCCCCAGACATGTATTTGGAAAATACATTTAAGGATGAACAAAATAATAGACAAAACAGAGAATATTATGTAGTATTAAATGGTGATCCATCCCAAAAAACAGATACACTTAACATAGTAGTATCTGTAGCTACAAATCAATTCTCACCACTATCATCAGAAGTTAATATACTTTATGATTGTAATTATGCCCCTGTATATGAATATGAAACAGGAATGCATGTATACTCTCCATATGATGCTAAAGCAGATACTGCAGCTTTAACTACAAAATTATATTCAACAACCCCTATTGCTGATTGGTCTGTAGGATCAAAACTAGGGTTTTTAAGAAGGGGTCAAACTAAAATTTGGCAACACCCCCTACTATCAACCCCAGCAATGCCTTATTTTTATGGTTATGATGATAAAGTATATCAAGTAGGGACAGAAGTTGATAGATCTTATGGTATTAAAACACAAGTTGTATCTCATAAACCTCAATATAGTTTTAAACGATCTTGGAGAACTGAAACTATAGGACCACAATCATTTTATGATGATTCTGATCCTAATAATGAAACATCTCAAGCATGTATAGAACCTACTTTATCTGGAGTAGGTAAATTACGTAAAATATTTACTGCTTCTACTTTACCCCAACCTCAACAATATAGATACTATATGGGGTATCATGCTACCAATAAACGTGAATCTAATGATAGTGTATTTACTAAATATATTTTAGCAGATAAACAACATTATCCTATAACTGGATTTCAGCATGCTACTGAAAAAATGGTATCTGCCATATTTTCTGGGTTTAATAGAAATTTAAAACCTCTATTTATTGGAGCTGCTGCTTTAGGAGTTGCAGGTTTAGCTTTATTAGTACCTGCTGTAGGAACAGCTATTGCATCTACTGCCGCAGGAGTATCAGCATTTTTTACTGGTTTAATAGGTCCATTCGCTCCTGCTTTAATATCTATAGGAAGTGGTTTAGGAGGTGCTATGGCAGCAATAGCAACAGTTGCCCCTTATATATTGTTAGCTGCTGCTTTAATATATGCTGCTATTAAGTTTTTTTCAAATGTAACCAAAGTATATAAAGAAGATTGCAAAAGTTTCTTACACCATTTTACAACTAATTCCTATATTGATACTGGTAATGTATTATATAAAGATAATAATCTAAGTATAGTAAATAATGGATTTTATTGTGATGGAGTAAATTACTACCAACAGTCTGGAGGGTCTGTAACAACAAAAGAATTATCATTTACCAATGCTTTAGTAAACGAAGACCCTAAAGAATTCAAATTTGTACACTCTGTTCAAGCTGATGAACCTACTTTAGTAGAAGATTTAGGTAAATTAATTTTACTACCCTATGCTTCAGGTAAACCTATGCCTTATTGTGGTGGTAGTACCGTATATTATTCTTCACTTAAAACACAAACCATTACCACTGAATGTTGTGATTTTGAAACTTGCGATCCAGTAACAATTGAAGTACCTTATGGTACTTATGTTAGTTGTGTTAGCCAACAAGAAGCTGATGATCAAGCAGAAGAACAGTTAGAACAAGCAGTTGGGTGGGCTCAAGCTCAAGGAACTTATATTACAACAACAGAAGATGCTACTGATTTTAATGCCCATTTTACCCATGAAATTAGGATAGAAGATAGACCTAATGTTTCTTCTGTATTTTATACTGGGTCTATTGGTATAGGAAATACATTATATTATGATGCTTTTGGATGTCATAAAGTATTAGATGGTTATTATACTACAGGTAGTTCAACTTACTATAAAGAATTTTACCATACTGTAGATGGAATTATTGATAATATTGAGTATATAACAACTTCGGGTAGTACAACAACAGATAGTGGTCAACCCTTAATTGCTGATGATCTTAATTTCACTAGTAATTGGTTTATTTCAGGATCTAATAGATATGCTATGGATGCATATACTAACCAAAATTGGTTTTGGGATCGTAATTTTGATACTACTACTATAAAAGTAAATAGCCCTTTCCAACCTATTACTGGGTATATAATATCATCTTCATATAATGACTTCAGAGTATTCCCTTCTATTGGTGAAACAGGATCTACGGAGGAAGCATTTTCAGGATATTATAAACCCCTTATAGATTGGTATTACCAAGATTCATTTTATTATAACGCTCCTACTAGCGATGTATTTTTAACCCCAATTGAAGTATGTACCTTTGATCTAGATTCTCCTTTAAGACAATTTTCTATAAATTCTACTAAACTTGGTAGTGCATATGAGGCTTCTAATCCCCTAGTAGTAGATTATACTGTTGTTTATACATCAAGTGAATATCAAGCTTTACCCTCAGAACATACTATTCCTGTTGCCCCTGAGACTGCTTCTCAATTAAATTTAGATGGGGTAGAAATCACTAATTTAGATGTAAAAATTTTCCCACTTGATGGTGTGTTATATTATCAAGAAATAAGTTCAAATAATAGTAATGTTGAAATATATAGAAATACTACTACTTCTTTACCACTACCCTCAGACTGGGGGGATTCTTCTAGAGTTGTAATAGATAAATCTCTACTTAATGTTGGTAGAATAGGTGAACAATATTACTCTCCTCTTTATTCAATGTTTAAATCGGGTTCAAATGATTTATTTGCTTTTGGTTCCTATAACTTTTTACATTCTACGGATAATGGTTTAAATTGGAGTCAACTCCCCCCAGAAGCTGTAGACCCTGATGATAGTTGGAAAGTTAATTTTGGGGGAGAAGGAACCTATTCTAGTGCATGGATGGATGGAGATTCAATATTAGTAACTTCAGCAACCCAATTTGGGGGTGGGAATATTGTTAGATATTGGTATTCTGAAACTAGAGGTCAAACTTGGCATCTAACTTCTTCCCCTGCTGAATTTGGTGGAATGAATATGGCTAATTCCCCTGATATAAATGGTGGAAATTCTCTCCACCAGGTTGTATCTCATAATGGAAAATGGTTTGTTAATGTTAATTCTGCTAAACAATTAGTTAGTACTACCACCCCAGAAGATGATACAAGTTGGGTTGTTGAATCTACTGAAAATGATTTCATAAATGGGTTATGGGTATCTGATAATCATTTATTTATGGCGTTAGGTACCAGTGAACTTATTAGATATAATTTAGATTCTTCTGGAACTTTATCAAACAGGAAATCAGTAGGTAATACCTCTCCATATTTCTTAGATTTCCGAAATTTAGGAGCAAATTCTTCAGGCGATAATTATAAACATCAAAGATATATTCCTGACCCTTCAGAATTAGTAGTAAGGAATGATAAGAGTTCTAGCCCTGTTCCATTTGATTTTGCAATTACTTATGTATCTAGAGATTTAGGAGATAATTGGACTCAAATTAATTTTTCCCAAGACCAAGGACAACAAGTTTTTGGAACAGGTTCTTTTTGGGGTGGTAATGCATCCGGTGTAAACCTTTGGGACGGTATTCATTTTGATTCAACTTCTAATGCTTATTTTGCTGGTCAATATGGTATGCAAAATATAGGAATATTATCTGGTAGGGGATTAGGGTTAGTTAAAAAATTAGTAGGTTTATATTCTGGGTCTTATACCGGATCTACTACATTAAATCCCAATTTAAGTGAAAATCTAGTAGATTTTAGTTCTTCAATTAATGGAGATACAAATGAAGTTGATATTATACTAAGTATACCAGGAAGCAATAGAATTGGTAATATTGAATATTCAACCTCAGATTATGAATCATGTAATATAGATGATATTGAAAATTGTGGTATTAATATTGAAACAATTTCTAATGATCCCTCTAAATCATTCCCCAGAAACCAAGCTATACATTTAGGTGAAGGAACAGGTAGTGTAATTGTATCTTTTACTTCTTCAGTAATACCTGTTAAACCTATATTTGAATATAATGGTAGTATAATAGGTGATGGTGGATATCGTGGTTCACAAACATATCAAACTGATTTAAATAATGAATTAACACGTAGAGGAGAAAGTACACAAACCATATCTAGTAGATATTATGAAACTACTTTTACAAAAAATAATGCTACTCCAAGTTATGTAACTGCTTCATTTTACGCTCCTCTTTCTAGTTCAAGTTGGAATTATAAAGTAAGTTGCCCAACTCCATTACCTCAATACTCTTTAAATAATGATCCTCTTGTAGAAAATAGTAATACTTATGCTATAGATTCTGTTGATGAAATTAGAACAGTTTTAGTTAGTGGTCCATTCAATATCCAAATCCCATTTATTATTTCAGGTAGTGCTATTCTTTATTCTACTGAAATACCGGAGATAATTCAAGGTTCTTCTACTACTATAAAAAACCTAAATATCCAAAGACCTAATAATGATATAGGAATTCTTCCTTCTGGATCTCAATCAACTTTATCATCTTTTACTAATTTAGAATATGGATCTAGTTTATATGATCTTTATAATACAACTGGAACTTATAATGCCAATATAAGTGGTAGTGTAGTACATCATACTAGTCTAAATTGGTATAATATTGGAAATCAACTTTTATCTGATAATGTAGCTTTAGAATCTAATTTTTCTTCAACAAGTATTAATTTACTAGTAGATGATGGATATTATAGTGTATCTAGAAGTGGAGGTAATTTAACTTATGCCTTAGTTCAAAATGGTAATATAACAGAAGTTTCTACAATTACTACTTCTCCATCTGCTTTTATTAAAAAAAGTCAATTAAGATCTTGGAGGTTAGATGAATCCGCTCCTTTTAATGGTACTGGAAATATTGGAGACGAATTTATTTTAGGAATACACAGTAGATATGATGATACCTTTAGATTATCAAAATTTACAGTTACGGGTAGAACATATAATACTCATGGTATCCCTAGAGAATTCGCATCATGGTATGAACCAGTAGTATTATGGAGTACATCAGGTAATTTACAAGTAAATTATCAAGAACATGATGTATATCCTTCTATATATAGAAGTACAAATGCAGCCGAATATGCAGAATATGCTTATGTATGCCCTCAAAATAGTTCATATACTTGGTCCCCAACCAGAGGTCAAAATCCTTCATTATCTACTAATCCAAATGGTGCCGCAATAGGAGCATCAATTAGAAACTCAGATTTTATTATAGGACCACAACCTTCAAGAGTAAATTTACTTTATTATAATAATCAATATCCTATATTTTCAATAAAGAAAACTCAATATCCTTCTCTTAAACATTTAGTTTCAATTGTAAATGAAGATAATTATCAATACTGGGTCCAAATGAAAACAGGGTATGTAGGAGCTAGTACAGATATTATACAAAGAATTGTTAATGGTAAAGCAACAGATAGATTACCAAACCAAATTCCTCCCCAATATTTCCCAAGTTATAATTCCCTACTTAGTCTATGGGATTATACAAACCCAGATAATTATCTAATATACTTAAGTTTAAATCATCGAAGTTATCCAGGTAGAACCTCTTTCCCTACTAGATTAACAGTAAACCCTGGAGATAGCTTGAGTTTATTATTATCCACTAGGAATAGATTTAATTATCGTACCTATATAACAAAATATATTCCTTATACAATTTATGGTGTAAATGAAAACGAATATTCAGGATTAGATTTAAAGGGATCATTCTCAGTAGCATCTTCCTTTTATACCAATAGTATGAGTAAATTCCCAATAACTATTTCCAGAGATATAGATCTATCTGGGGGTAATAGAGAAATGGTTATAAAAATAGATGAATTTAAAGAAACATATGTTGTTATTACTATAACCCCATAAACCTAAAAATAATTTTAAATATTTATAATAAATCGATTTTTAACATAACATGGCATATTTAAAAGGAAGTTACCTTTCAGGTAGCACTCAATTTTCCGGATCTTTAGCTGAAATAACAGTTGTTACTGGATCATCATTCACTGGTTCTTTTACAGGCTCATTTTTAGGTGATTTAGAAGGCACAGCTTCATTTGCAATATCTGCCTCACATGCTATTACAGCATCTTATGTTGATAATAGATACGAAGAAACCATTACAGGAAATTCTTCATATACAATAACACATAATTTAAATGAAAATTATCCTATAGTACAGATATATGATAATAATAAAGAACAAGTCTTACCTGCTACAATATCATCTTCTAATGTCAATTCAGTTTTTGTAGAATTTGCAAGTAATTTCGATGGAAGGGTAATAGTAAAAAAATAAAATTATATTTATAACAAAAATATCTACATATTATGCGAATACATAACCCTGTTGTAACTGGATCACTCCAAATAAGTGGAAGTATTACTCAGGAAGGGCAAAGTTTTAACACTATTGCTTCTGCCTCATTAGCACAAACCGCTTCGTTTGTAGTTTCTGCTTCATATGCTACCACAGCATCTTATTCAGATACCTCATTAACAGCCTCACATGCCATTACAGCATCTTATGTAAATACTGCTGCTACCGCTTCATATATAACTTCATCAGCAGTAGTTGGACCTAGTGGACCTGATAGTATTGTCAGTGCTTCATTAGCTGCCAACGCTTATTATGCCGAAGTTGCTCAAACAGCATCTTTTGTAACTGGATCTAATGTATATGGTCCATTTGGATCTAATAGTGTTATTAGTGCATCTCATGCTGTAACAGCATCATATGTAGCCAATGCTAACTCCTTCCCATTTACAGGTTCAGCAGAAATTACAGGTTCTTTAATAGTAACTGGAAGTATTCATGCTGATAATTTAACTATACTAGGTACAGCATCTATAAATCATTTAGAAACAATATATGAAACTGCTTCAATAATATATTCAAGTGGTTCAACCAAATTTGGAGATTCATTTGATGATACACACCAATATACAGGTAGTGTATCTATTACAGGATCTTTAGCTGTAAAAGATTTACAAGAACAACCCACAGAAACTACTACACTTGTAATAAATGATAATGGAGTCATAGGATATAGAGAAAATGCCGCTACATCTGGTACTTCGGGTACAACAGGTACATCTGGTACCTCAGGAACAAGTGGTTCTTCTGGAACTTCAGGTACATCAGGTACATCAGGTAGTTCAGGAACTTCAGGTACATCAGGTACATCAGGCTCAAGCGGTACATCGGGTACAAGTGGAAGCTCGGGAACATCAGGTACAAG
>JAAHTG010000737.1_pt1 | contig 26670 bp, 36 predicted proteins | sample 6116081 | NCBI WGS metagenome assembly JAAHTG01 (sample SAMN13939989, study PRJNA603662) | sponge metagenome | isolation source: marine sponge | host: Mycale hentscheli | place: New Zealand | collected 2005 | reverse complement strand
GATATTAATAAACTTATACCTGGCACGGACATTTCTTTCACAATAATAGATACTAATAATAAAAATCTATCTGAACAGGTAAATCCTAAATCAGATAAACTTGTTAAATCTATACAATCCATTGTAGACCAGTCTCTAATAAGAATGGAGAAAGTAACTGAAGAAATGGGTTTGGGTGAAATGGAATTTAGTAATCAAATAGATTCTGTTGAAGGTGTAAAGGTAACGGGTTTCTATACTGAATATATGGGTAAACCAGTTAAGAGGTTACATCTTGACATGTACGTGTCTGGTTCTGAATTTGGGTTTGATGACTATTCATACATTAAAAGTGAGATTATTGGGGATATTATTAAACTTATCCCTGGAACTAAATTTTTTTTCACAATAAAGGATATTAGAGAATTTGGTCCTGGTATAGATTGGTAATCTATTTACACTAAATAAAGTATTTATATTATAAAACAAAAACTATGAGACACGAACTTACAGAAAACGAAAAAAATAGGATTAGAAACCTACATGAATCTTACTCAAATCACAACGGTTCTTTAATGTTAAATGAAGAAGAAGCGATGGGTAAAAAAATAAACGAACTTGGTAAAAATGAAGGAGCAAAATACTGTAGAGGTGATAAAGGTACTAAATTCGCCGCAGTAGGTAATTTAATTTCTAAATTGAAAAAAAGTAACCCTAAAGTAATGGAGGGGGTAAAATCATTTATGGAAAGTATGAAAGGTAAAAGTGTTAAACAACTTTTTGGAGCTCTGAAAGACCTTAATAAAGCTAGAAAGGCATTAAAAAAACAAGGTAAACAAGAAGTCAATGAACAGATGACCCCTCTTGTAATAGCTGGTGTTAGTATTGCTCCTGGTATTTTAATAGCAGCAGGTGCTTTGTTAGTCATTATCATTATAGTTATGATTCTTAAAAATGGTAAAGGTGGTAGTTGTAATCCTGGATGGTGGGATAATCTATAAACAAATTTATTTATTATGACTCCGCAGGTAGAAAAAGTAATCAATGATTATATTAATTCACCAACCGGAAAGATTAGACAAATCTATCCTGTGGTGGAAAAAATTGACTTGACGTACCATACTAACCCTGAGATTGAAAGGAGTTATTACGGTGAACGTCAGAGTGATGAATGGTTAAGTGTAACGGTCTATCTTAATTCACCTATAGATATGGAAGAAGATTTATGGGACACCCACAATTTTGATTGGTCTTATATGATGGACTACCATATTACTAATGATGTGGTTAAACTTTTTGGTGGTAAGAAATTACCTTATGAGTTACATATATACGCTCCCAGGGATGAAGATGATTACACTAATATGTTAAGAGCCAATTCTCCCGAAGATTCTTACTGGAAATATATAACCGGAACTGGTGGATTAACGTGGTAAATAATATTTATAAAATATGAAAAAGAATTTAATAGAAAGCGAAATAAAAAAAATGCAATCCCTTATATCACATAAGGTTGGCGTGACTATTACTGAACAAGAGGATGATTGTCCTCCAGGATTAACAAAAATAGGCACCCAATGTTGTGCAGACCGAGGTAGTGTAGGGATGGGTGTAGATAGAGGACAGAATGAACAACATCTTGATTTGGGGGGTGCAGCAGGTACAAATAGATTTAGGGTTGGTAAATTGACACGTATGGGAGCCCAAAGAAATTTGAGTGGTGAGGAGACTTTTAAATTGAGAGCTTGGGGTGAATTCCCTTCTGGGGGTTCGAATGCGGAGACTATAGTGGCAAATTTTATTGCAGCGTTACAAGCTGAAATAGACGCAAATCCTGATGTTATTGATACAGAAAAATATGATGTAAATATAGCTGTGGCTAACATTAATAGTTCTGCGAGTAATGAAAGAAATGGACCTACTAAACCAACTTCACACAACTGGCACCCTAGGTTTAAGAAGACAGCAACAGGACCTAGAACTGCTAGATATAATAAAGAAAATAAAGCAGTACCTGTTGATGATGGTTACTATACGGGTGATGGTGGTAGTAATGAAACACTTGCTGCAAACAGAGGTAAAAATCTATGGGCTAGTCTAAAAAAACAATTAAGTGGAGCTAATAGTAGAATAAAATTAATTATGGAACCTTCTATTAACGGTGGTGAACCTGTATTTAATTCTTGGGTTACAGATACTGGTGGTTGCATAGATAGTAGAAGAGATGTTACAAATTACCCAAATCCTGGACAATATGTCACTGTTGAAGCTACTTTAGAGTTGGTGGATAAGGAAGCAGACAAACAAAGAAGATGTTTAAGTGGTATGAAAATAACTGTAGGTTATTACGCTCCTAAAACTACATTCGATAGGACTATAAAAGGTATGGCAGTGGGTTTAGAAGAGAAAAAAATAACACAAGCCCAATATGATGCTAACGTAAAAGCGATTCAAACTGAAAAGGCTAGAAGTGAAGAAATGGCTGGTAGTAAAGCATCCAAAGCTGGGCACTCTTGTAATAGTGCTTCGTTTTATTTTTACCTTAATGACACTAGGGTTGGTGGTAAAGTAGATGTAGATAATGGTAAAGGTTATATTAATTTAAATAATGGTGGTGCAACTGGAAATAGATTCAATAAAGACTTACTTAACCCTATCACAGAGGATGGTGTAAATGTTCGAGGTGGTAGTAGAGAAGGTACTCTTGTGGTTTCAGGAAGACAAGGTTATAAAGCATCTCAACAGAAGAATGAATTAGGTGCACCTGGTTCTGTAGTTTTATCCCTAAAACCGTTAACCACTAATTCACATAACGACACTCCCTGGATAAAAATAGTGACTGCAACTGGTAAGTTGTTAATGGACAAACCAGCAGACGAAGTAGATGGTTATAACTCATCTAGAACAGAAACAGGTAAACAAAAACTTTTTGGTCCTTTTGACCCTTGTGAGGAAATATAATAAATTAAATATGGAAGTAATAAAAAAAGGCAGTAAAGGAATAGTAGTAGAATATTGGCAAGAGTTTTTAAAAAACCTACAATTATATAGTTACAAAGTGGACGGTGATTTTGGAAATTTAACACATAACTCAACAATAGAATTTCAAAGAACAAATGGTTTAGTTGCAGATGGGATAGTTGGTAAGAGGACTTGGGATAAATCATACGAATTAGGTATTATAACAACTGACGAAATGGAAGAACCAGTCGTACCAGAAGATTTTGATTTAATAATTGAGAAATCTTACTTACCTAAAAATGAATATTATATGACAGATGAAAAGAAGGATTGGATATTCATACATCATACTGCGGGATGGAATAATCCATTCAACACAATAAAACATTGGGGAAGAGATAATAGAGGTAGAGTCGCTACTGAATTTGTTTTAGGTGGTCAGAAGATAACTAATAATGATAATGAATTTGATGGACAAGTTGTTCAAGCGTTTCCTGAAGGTGGTTACGGTTGGCATTTAGGTATAGGTAATAATATAATGCATAGAGCATCGGTAGGTATTGAAGTAAATAACTTTGGTTGGTTAACTGAAGGTGGTTATTATAAAAAAGTTAATGGTGTGAGAACTTGGGTTAAGAAGACACCTGGTAATTTTTACACATATGTAGGTACTGAAGCAGATTGTAAACAGGTTGTTAAGTTAGAAAAAGAATTTAGAGGTTACCAATATTGGCACAAATATTCAGATAGGCAAATTTTAGAACTTAAAAAGTTACTATTATATATTGGTGAAAGGGACAGTATAGATGTGAGAAAGGGATTACCTGAACTAATAAGAGAAAAAGGTGTAGAAGCTTTTGATACTTGTAGTGTTTCTATGTGTACTGAAACTAAAGGTTTGTGGTCACATACTAACTGTAGAACTACAAAGTTTGATATGTTTCCACAACCCGAACTTTTAGATATGTTATTATCTTTATAAGAAATTAACTAACCAAATTTTTATACGTATCTTCCAATTCTTTTACAAGAACAAAAGATTCATTTTGTGTAAGGTTAGTGTTAAATCTTTTCTTAGCGAGAGCTTTGACTATTGAAGCAAAAGCTATAGTAGGAATACCAATAGTAGGTTTACTTGTAGGTTCTACCACTTCTTCTTCCTCTTTCATGTAGACCATGTGTCCATTATCTAATTTATAGAATAGTTTAGCGTTAGATTCACCTCTACGATTCTTACTGAACTCTAAATGTCTCTCACTACCATGACCTCTACGAATATATAACATACCAGTGGTATCAAACTCAATAGACGAGTCTCCTTTAAAGGTTCCACTCTTAGTAGCTTGTTGAATTACCAAGAATCCTGTGTAGGTGTTAGTAGGGTTATTTCCTCTCTTGTGCTTGAACATTAGGTCCATGACCCACTTTAAACTTTGTTTAGAGTTAAGGTCTGTAGTAGTTTGTATTCTACCTGAAACTACCTCTAAAGAGTCCATCAATACCATATCCCATCCTTGGTCTAAGGTTTCTTCAATAAGTTTTTGTGGATTTTTAACACCTGCAAGATAAAGTGTGTCTAATTCTAATAGACCAGGAATAAAAGTAGATAATTCGTAGTTATCTATCTCATCTTGTTCTCCTGAAATATATAAACATTTTTTAGTTGGGTTACCACTTTGTATCTTGGTTAATGTATCAATTGCCCATGAAGTCTTACCACTTCCTGCACCTCCAACAACAATATAAACTGTTGAAGGTAGGAATCCACCTCTAGTTGAGACAAAGGAGTCTAACTCAGAGTTGGTTTTCATTGGTTGTAGTACTTCTTGGGGAATATGTAGGTCTTTTAATCTTACTGGTTTCATAGAATGTCTTTATTTAAATGGTTAATTATTAATGCAAATATAAGGATTTATCCTCTAACTACCAAATTAATTACAACATATATCTATGTATATTAATACCTTTTTTAACATCTAAAAGAAATTGACATTTTTCATATTCTTCTATGTTAGGGTCCTCAAAATACTCAATCATTAGGTTTAATTGTGTGACTTTATCAGTATGAGAAAGTGTATAATTTTGTACCCATTCTTCTGGACCCATTTCAATTAAATCTTCAAATGACTTTTCGATTTGGTCTATTTTTATGTCGTCCCAGTTTTTTATAAGTCTTTTTCTTCTTTCTTTTGGATTCCCCATATTTATAAGTATAAATACTTACTAACATATGTACACATCAGAATGTAATTTAAGTTACTTAAAACAACTTACAAACACCTTAAACGACAGGGATAGTGAGATGAAAAAGAGGGACGAATTGGTAAAACTAGTGTTTGACAATTGTCCTGCTGGGCTAGTAATATGGGCTGTAGATAAAAACTTAATTTTTACCTTATCGGAAGGTAGAGGACTAAAAAATTTAGGTGTAAAAGATGGTCAAAGTATTGGAAAAAGTTTATATGAATACTTCGATACGACTGATGATTCTTTTGAACCGATTTATCACCATATAAAAGCTCTGGAGGGTGTTCCAGTAAAATACGACTATGAACATTTAGGTAGGGTATGGCACACACATTGCACTCCAATATATAATGATAAAAATAAAGTTGTGGGTGTTGCTGGTTGTGCTTTTGATATAACACAGTATGTGGACCAACAAAAAAAGATTGAAGAGTTAGAAAAAATTATTCAAGATGGAGAAACTTGTTCTCAGGATAAAATGAAATTGATTAGAAAATTAGTGTGATATGTCAGGAGGGCAAAACGGGTGGAACGAATATTCAAAATTAGTAATTAATGAATTAGAAAGACTTAATGAGGGAATTACTAACCTTAACAGTCAAATAGTTGAGCTTAAAAACGAAATTGTAGAACTTAAAGGTAAAGAGGAGTCTGTAAAAGAACTAAAGTCTTGGAAACAAGCTGTTGACGAAGTAGCCTCACCCACACAACTCAAAGAGTTAAGTGATAAAGTTACGGAATTAAAAACCTTCAAAACTCAAGCTGTTACCATATTTCTTATAGTACAGGGTCTAATGGGTTTAGCCTTAGGCCTTATTCAATTTTTTAAGTAGTCTCTTCCTCATCACCACCATTTAAAATAGCGTTTAATCCCAAAATTACAAGTATAGCCAAAATTATATATTTTATCAATTTCATATTTTATATTTTTTTTAATTAATACAAATATAGGAAAAAATATTTAATAATACAAATTTATTTGTTAATAAGATAATCGGTAGGGGTACATTTAGGACACAAAGTCATAAGTTCTGTAAAAGGACTACATTCAAAGTTTTCTTTATCGGGATTACCTAAGAATCCTAGTTCTTCTATCCCATACATTGGGTAATTGCATTTATCACAAACAAAATCTGGTTCTACCCTCTTATTTTCATTTTCTCGTGTTTCCATGCTTTATTTTTATATGTTTCTTTTACTAATTTTTTGTCTAATTTACATTCATCTTTAAACATATCCATCCAATATTGAACATCTCCAAACTCCATAGATATTTCATTTATAAAATCTTTACTAGGTTTATTATGTTGTTGTAAAAGTATAGTTGACAATTCGTTTAACTCCTCTATGAGTTTAAGTGTTATAAATTCTTGTGTCATTTATTTTTTTTTTAATCGGTTTGTGGTCCCTCTCCATCTGACCATTTTTCTTTTTCTATTAACTCCTCCATAGTGGTGGTCACTAGACGTTTTTCTTCTTTTATAAATGAAAGGGGTAATTTAATTTCACAATTTAAACCTTTACCTGTAGTGTCCCCTCCATCTGAAAATAATGTTTCGTTATCATAATCAGCTTCACCTACTATTTCGTAAACATTGTTAGGTGTAAGTATGACATTTATTTCTAATTTAAGTTTTTTAATGTCAAATTCTTCTCCATCTTTTAGTTCTAATTCAAAAGTTTTTAAATTACCTTTTTCAGATGAGATGTAAGTTACTAAAATGTTATCTGGTTTACTTTCTATTTTAGATATTACTTCACTGTATTCCAATTCACACACATCGTATTCACCTAATAATTTGGTGCCTTGGTATACCATTAATTTGCAATCTGGACTACTTGGTCCGTAATAGTGACCTAGGTTATCAAAATCGTACCAATCGTTCCCTGTGTCTAAGGCATCACCTATTTCATAGAGTATTACATCTTCTATTTCTTTATTATTTTCTAAAGCGTAGTCTTGAATCTTTTTATATTCTTTTGGTGTAAATTCATTCATTGTTAATTCATGACCCCACCTACCAATTATTAGTTCTAGTTTTTTTGACATGAGTTTTGTTTTTTAAAAATTAATCTTTTAAGTTCGGAGTAACCAACCATATCGGAAAATAAGTAATTATAATTTCTAACATAGTTGACAGCACCATTAAGTTGTTCTAAAGTTTTACAACTTTGAATTACTTTAGTAGCTTTTTTTTTAGCTTTTAATTGTTGGTGTATATTCATAAGTCTTTTATTTCATTTTTACCTTTCTGAGTTAACCACATTACTTCATTACCGTTTTCATCACCTATCGAATCTACAGTTCCTTCATTTTTTAATTCTTCAACATGGGTTTTTACTACCACTTGGAATAATAACATAGTTAATTGTTTTTGTTCAATTGTAACCTCACCTTCTTTTAACCAGGATTGTAAAGCAGCATCACCTAGAATTTCTTGGAAATGGTGCTGTACTTTCTCTTCTGAATAAAGTCCTAGTTCCTGGTCTTCGAAGAATCCTTCTTTCTTTAAATTAGAATATAAATTTTCTAACCATTCTTGAACTGTATTTGGGTAATTAGTTTTCATTTTATACACGTTTTGAATATCCTACAATTTGATAAAAATCTTTGGTACCTTCACAGTATTCTTTAACTAGATTAAGTAACCCTTTGAACATAAATGCACCTGTAGTTTGTTTTTCACATTTACAAAATAACTCAACTAATGTTGTCAACATTTGGACTGAGTAATAACCAGCGTTATCTAGTTCTCCAAACAATGCTACAGTAGTAGGGACATACTTAAGAGAGTAATTGTTACGGTCTTGTTGATTTTTAAAAGGTTCTATTTCTTCATACATTTTAATTAAATGTTCTACATACAATTTAACTAAATCTTTGTTGTATTCACACTTAACTAATAAATCCACTATCCAATGAGTATGGGAAGGTGTCCTTAATCTTTTACCAGGACTACGGTATTTAACAATAAAGTCTAGGTCTGGGTTTTCTCCCCTAAATCCTTGGTATATTGCTACAGCTGTTTCATCTGGCATCACCCACCATTTTAGTGGAGGGTTTCTTCTGTCTTCGTTTTTTATTTTATATGATAAATCCATACCACAAATGTAATAATATTTTTTTAAATATTCAACTTTCTACGTAATAATTTGTAAATTTTAGGAATTGACGCTATAAATGAAATAGGCCAAAAAATGATAAGAAAAAGTGCACTCAGTTCGTTGAGTAACTGTCTGTCATAAATTTTGTAGTGTAGGTATACCCACAAAAATCCTAACAAAAAATAAGTAAAACCTACTATAAATGTAATCATGTTATTTATCTTTATTATCCATTCTTCTGGTAGCCATCAAAAGTAAATTTAATATTACGAATACTACAAATGTACTAATTAGTGCTTCCATTTTTATTTTTTTTTAAAACTTTATCTCGAGCATATGACCATTTAGCTCTTACATCTTTATACTTATGTTTATCTTGGAAACCCATTTTTTCCAATTGTGTATTAAATTCTTTTTTTAAACCTAATTCTTCTAGTTCTTTTGTGGTATCCCACCAAAAATCTTCCCAATGTCCCATGTTAGTAATTTTGCCCTATAAATAACATTAACAACATTAAAGTCACATAAATTATGTGGTAATGTTTTCTTTTCATTTTTTACATATCTCTTTAATCTCATAAAACCAACCGCTATCTGAATTTTCATTAAGAACTTTAACAAATTCTTTTGCTTTCTTTTTTTCTTTGATTTCCATAATTTCACTTAAACCGTTGTTTAAGACTGTAAATGTAGTTTTACCCAGTTTTGGGTCTTTCATTTTTTTAATTATTAAATAAGGCATTTTTTATTCTTTTAAAGGGTTTTTAAATGTTTCATTGTGGTAAGTATCACAAGTAACATCATAAGGGTTTTGTGAGGGTGGTGGTGATTGTAACTCAGTTAACCTATTTACCACCGCATCATTTAATGGCGTGGATTCTTTTTTATTCATTTTAACCGTACCTACAACATCTACTATTAAGTCCCAGGTTTTTTTAGTAGGCATAAAATCTGTAGAATCTACAATTCCTTTTAACCAAAATACAAATTCGTTACTGTTCATTTTTTTAATCGTTTTATAAATTTAGATTGTGATAAAATTTTGACATACGTTTTTATTATGTCCCAAATTTCTCTCACTATAATTCTAACAATAATAAATGGTAATGACAATCCCAAAACTAGTAAACCTATAAATATTTGAAATAAAAAAGAACACAGTTCTAAAACTACTTTAAAAGTGGGGAACTTTAATGACATTATTTTACAAATACTGGGTTATTCTATTGGCTTCATTTTCTAATCTCAGTAAAGCCCTTTTATATTCGTTTACTTTTTTTTGGTTGGTTTCGTCATACTCTACCATATCTATTCTTTTAGATTGTTCTTCAATAGATAGTTTGGGTATTTTTCTCACCATTTCTTCTATTTTTCCGTGTTCAGACATCAACCATTGATAGTAATCCGCTTTTGAATTTAAATTCATATTAATTATTTTTTATTCTATTTTTATTTGGTGAATTACTAATTCTTTTGTAATAATCCTCTTTTAATTTATTGTTTAATTTTTTTATTTTTTTTTCTAGTTTTTCTGCAGTACTAATAGATTTTACATATTTTAAACTAAGTTTTTTATTTACCCACACTTTTAAATACTCATCACCTTTTTTATTTTCAGATAAAATAAAAAATCTATGATTTCCGTTTGATATATGGTAGATAAATTCATTAGTAGATTTATTAAAATAATTATAAACCACTATGGATGGTATGTAACCAACTATAAGAGATTTTCTAAGAGAATTCCAATCATAAGAATCATAACTTTCCATAAAATAGTTTTCTCTCCCTTCTGTCATTAATCGTTTATATTGATTAATGTCTCTTATTTGGACGTTTTTTAAGTAGTAGTTTGGGTGTAATAGTTTATATATAAACTTAAACATTTCTATAACGCATCTAATCATGTTATAAGTTTAAATGTGAGTTAATAAAATGTAAATGATTAAGTGCGAGGCCATCCTCTGGGTACTAACTTACCTGGTCTAATTTTTTCATTACCATAACTGTCCCCTTGTCTTTTCCAGGGTTTTCTGGGGTCTCTGTTGATACGACTGTCACTTACACCAAATAACTTAGCCATACTATCTAATTCGTTTTGTAAGTTCATTCTTTTGGTCCTCCAAATCATTTCATATTGTGCACCAGGTTCGTTAAGTAGGTTGGTATCACCTAATTCTTTTTCTAAGTACTCAACATATTCTGGATGTTGGTCTTGAAAATCTTCGTAGTAGGTAAATTCAGCAAATTTTTGGTCATAATCAAGATTATGTAATTTTTCTTTTCTTCCTTGGTATTTTGTGTGGTCACTGGACCAATCCTCGGTTCTTTCATAATAAATCCTATCCTTGTTCCAAATATCATCAGCGATTGCACTATCATCCATCATCGGAACATAAACATCTACAATAGCTGATTGAGGCATATTACCTGGAACTGCACTTAGGTAAAAGTCAAATCCCTCAATTATAAAAGGTGAGTTATTAACCAAATAGTTGTTAAACGCCGCAACGGGTTCGTTAGGTGTGTTTTCTACATTCATAGCGTAGTGTTGGTCCCCACGTCTTATAGACCAGTCTGGTTCCCCTTCTGGGTGGTCCCTTTCCATATCTTTATTATCTCGATTAAAAGGAAATTGTTGTTCATTTAAAAAACTTTCGTAATAGGCTGGGTCACCACCTACTACTACTGTTGGTATTTTACCACTTTTTATTTTTACCCATTGGTATACCCAGGGATATAAAAACTTCATGTTTCTCTCTATAGTATTGTCATACGTACTTTTTTGACCTAAAGTACCTCGAATCTCTCCTGAATTCCACTTGTCTAAAGCTTTTTCCAATATTTTTTTCTCTATGACGACGTACTTCCAAGGCCACTCTGAATTACTTCCGTTAGAGCTTTTGTCTAAAACTACATAAGGAATATAACGTTCTGGTCTATATCCTCTCATAGGACTTGTGTATGATGTCTGTCCACCTTCTCTATCCCTATCTATATCTACCACTAGAATTTCATCTCCTTCTTCTAATTCTGTATTTAATTTTGTTGGTTCTCTTTGTTCATTCAGGGTTTCCGTTGGGTTAACTTTTATCCATACGTCACCGTGATATATTGTTTTAAAATCATTCCTAACGTCCCTTTCTCCAACATTTTTCTGTTCCCTAAAATTTTCTGGTAGTAGGTCATACCAATCAAACCGTCCCTTTTGTCTAACAACCGCTCCCTTTTTTGCCTGACCGTCTCCCTTTCTTATAACTTCATAAACTGTTGTAAATAATTTAGGCATTCTTTCGTGTTCTCCGTCAACTTCAATTACTTTAATTTTATCACCAATTTCTAACTTTGGACTAATTTCTTCTTGTTTTGATTCGTGTAAATTATCATACCAATTTTCTGGTCTTTTTTGAAGTATCCAAGTGTCTCCTGGTAACATATGTAAACCTCTTCTTTGACCTCCACCAGATATCATGTCTTGAGTTCTTTCTTCGTCAGTGATATCTACAGGTTCTAATTGATAAATTCGTGTGTCTTCGTCTGGACCCTCCCAGTTTTCTCTTCGTCTGTGTGTGATTCCAAAAATCCTATAAGGTTTGAAAGTGTCTGGTGTTACTATAGATATAGGAAGTCTACCAGTCATGTGTCCTTGTGTGCTGTGGTCTAAGTCTACAATCATAATCTCATCACCTCTCTTGAGTGGTTGGTTGGTTTGTGTGGACTCATTTAAACCCATACGTCCTCCTTCTCTTTGACGAGTCTCTAACTCTTTCATAAATTCATCATGCCCTTCTTCTTTGGGTAATTTAACCCAAGTGTCATGTGAGGGGAATAGATAACGTGGGTTACTTGTGTCCATGTCTGGCCCCAATAATACATACATTTTCTCGCCCTCTGTTCCAAACTGTGTTGTTTTATATTTGGTTACTAACATAACAACATAAACTTTAAATATTTCTGGTATGCTATCACCACCATACATCATATAACGGTCTTGGTCTGTATAACCTTCTCGACTAATGATTGGTAAGTCTTTGTTAACATCATAAATTCTTATAAAATCACCTTGTTTAAGTTCTGGGTTGAATTCTTCTTTTGACTCATTTAATGGTTCTGTTTGGTTTGTTTTTACCCATTGGTCACCTATACTTCTCCTTATTGTTTTTAGTTTTCTATGTAAATGACCTGGTAACCCTTCACCTCCTGGTTTTAGATGTCCTAATTTTTGTAATTCAGATACCTCATCGATAGGTACTATAATGTAAGTTCCTTCTGATTTTGGTGTACCGTAACTTGGTTTCCATACCCAATAAGGTTTAAATAATTCTGGTTCTCCAAACGCATAACTTTGTCTTTCTTCTCTGGATTTGTCAACTCCAAATCCAATTGTGGGTGTTGGTATGTCTAGAATAGTTATTATGTCACCATGTTTTAAAACTGGACTAATTTCTTGTTCTTTTGATTCATTCAAGGTTTCCGTTTGGTTAACTTTTACCCAGATATCTCCAGGGTAGATATGTTTCCTATTGTCGTCACCATCTCTAAATTTTTTATCCCACACCTTCCTATCTTCTGGGTATATACTATACGCTTCACCTCCGAAACCCCATAATTTTCGTCGAACTTGGTAAACTATTGTAAATAATTCAGGCATTCTTTCGTGTTTTTCATCAACCCCAATTACTTTAATTTTATCACCAACTTCTAACTTTGGACTAATTTCTTTTTGTTCATTTAAGGTTTCGGTGGAATTAACTTTAACCCATACATCATTAGGGTAAATACTTTTTACTCTACTCTCCATCTTACCTTTTCCTTTCCCTAGCTCTTCGTACCATCCTTCTGGTAGTAGGTCATAATAGTTGTCTACTCTCCTCTTCTCATGCATCCATCCTTCCTCTTTACCTATAACTTCGTAAACAGTAGTAAATAATTCTGGCATTCTTCCGTGTTCTCCGTCAACTTCAATTACTTTAATTTTATCACCGATTTTTAACTCTGGGCTAATTTCTTGTTGTTCGTTTAGTAGATTATCATCCTGTGTAACATCTATATGGTCATCTATACCATTATCATCTTCATCTTTACCTCTCTTTTTAGGCATAATAGAAATCCCATACTTGTTTAATAGTTTTTCTAAACCAACTGGTATTACAACTGATACAGCACCTAAACTAATTAAAGCGATAATTCTTGCTATATCTCCTGATTGTTCTTTAAGGAATTTAATGTCTTCTTTGGTAACACTACCCTTATTACTTATAAGTCTCCCTATTATTCTTACAGCTTCCGCTGTTTCTTTACGTTCACGTTTGGCTCCCTTTGTTAATTCAAACCAAAACTTTTTTAAATCTTCTTTTTTTTTATTTGTAAAATCTTTAATTTTTTCACCCAACTTACGTTCTTTTAATTCTAATTCTTCACCATGGAATGCATATAAGTCTTGTAATGCTTCTGGTGATATTTGTTCACTCAAGTCATAATATGCGTCATAAGCATTACCTAATTCTTTATAACTCACCTCATCTTTATCATCTATAAAAAACCCAGGGTTAATTTCTTGCATTATACCTTCTACCCACCTATTATATTCTTTTGGGAATGGTTTCACTAAAACACCAATATCGTTTCCTTTTAAAAACCCCATTTTAATTAGTTCTGCATCTAAAGTTAAAAGAGTCTCATCCAATAAGTGAGTACAGTCACTACAAGTTGATTGTAGTTTAACTGATTCTCCGTCCTCATCTGTCATTGAAAGAAAATATGGTTCACCTATCTGATAACAAGTCCTCTCAAGACATTCTAATATATTAGTTAATATTTTTTTTAAATCTTTTTTTAAGTATGTGTTACCGTACTGTTCCAAAGACTTTATTGGTACAAGGAGTTTATCTCCACCATATTCTGAAGAAGATTCAGTTTGTTCACTTAGTTCTTCTTCTTGTTGGTATACGAACTCATACAAATCATTTCCTAACATTTTACCGAACTCAGAATCACTAGGGTAATGAACCTTTGCCATATTTCTACTGAAAGCAATATCCTCACCTATCTGTCTTAATTCTTTTTCATACTCTGGGTATAAGTCAGCAAGATACCTACCTAAGAAAATACCTCTAGTTGCATGACCTGAGGGGTACGATGGTGTTTTAGCGGAATCTAAATGTTCTGAATCTAATTTTAAATTTTTAGCGTTTGCTATTTGGTTGGGCCTCGGTCTATTATAGTGATACTTTAACTTCATAATAATCGGTCCTAAACCTTTTATAGCTTTGTTTATTTCTTCTTCTGGATATTCTAAACCTTTCGAATTTAAAAAACTTTGAAATTTTCCGTATAGTTCATCACCACTTTCTACAAATTCATTTTCAACTGGAATACTATCAATGTAATCTATTTCTTCCTCTGTTTCGGTAGATTCGTTTTCTGGTGGTGGTATGTTTTTAAATTTTTCAATAGGAAAACCTTCAAAATTACCTAAAGGTTTATTCATTTTTTTGATATGTTTTTCTTTGGGTTCGTCCCTATAGACCATATCATTTATATTTTCTTTAAGAAATTGGGCTAAGGTTTCTCTGGTAACTCCACCGACCATTTTAGGTGTATACTTTTCCCCTAACTGACACAATTTAACTAACTTATTAAATTCTTTTTGTTTTTCTTCACTTAATACTTCTACAGGTCTAACACCAGTAATTTCAGTATCATAAGTTTCATAATCACCATAATCATAAGTTTCCATTTCACCACCCCAGTCCCAAAACTCATTGTTTGCACTATCAGATGCACTATCTTCATCATAACCAATTACACTTACCGAACCATCTTTATATACTACCTGGTTGCCCGATTCTTCACGGTCAACTCTGTATCTTTTGGGTGGAACTTTTATCGGTTTTTCTATCGAAGCGTAGTCACCGTCTTCAGTCCAATTATCTAATGCCCACTTAAGATACCTTTTATCATACGCGATATCTTCTATGGGGTGGTTTTGTCCTATATTATTTTTTAAACCAACTAATTTTGCGATATTTTGCCATTTCTTACCTGCTTCTCCAGGGTAAGCGTGGTGAATTAGGGCATCCTCCATCATTGCTTTGGTTAAGTTTTGGTGGATTAGTTTGAGTATAGCTAATTCAAAAGGTGTAAAAGGTTTACCATCTCCTTCATTTGTTTCGATAGCATCTTCGTCAGACCAAGAGTCTTCATTAGAGTCTTGTTCTTGAATATTTAAAATCTTTCTTATTTCTTTTAGTGTATACATTACGCGTAAGACGTTTTTTTACTGTTATATAAACTAACCCAAGTATCCATAAACTGACAAGGATGGTTACCTTTATTACCTTTCATGTTTCTGTAAATTTTACTACCGACTCTTCTTCCAAAGCCTAACCTATTAGAAGCTTGTTGTAAAGATTCTTTACCATCTAAATTACCGAACTCTTTACAAGCGGTGTAGATTATCTGAAAACCTTGACTTCCTTGGTTATGTGCCATATATATTTGAGCGTTAGTAGGGTTAATCCCTAATTTATCATTTATACGACTTATTTTTCTCTTTAATCCTTTCGCAGCTGCATCTGCATTTATGTATGGGTCCCAAACAGTATTTCTATTAACTCCGTAATCACTAAAATATTTAGGCATTATTTGGTATAACCCTGACGCTCCACTATTTCTATTTCTAGCTGTAGGATTACCTCCAGACTCTATGTTAGCTATGGTAAACATTAACCCCCTATCTAATCCATTATTATCACTAGCTTTATTAATCGCATCTAATACAGCTGGGTCAAAAGGTTTTATATTACCTTCTCTTGCTTGTCTTTTAACTTCTTTTGGGTCATTGATTTCGGGATTTTTATTTATGTTTTCAAGATTTTTCATCGCTGTTAACATGTCTTCAGTAACTGTTTCATTTTCTACAAATCCGTGGTCAACCTGAAAGGCATTAACCGCTCTTAATGTTTCTGGACCAAATTTACCATCCACCCCAAATCTAGGTAATACATAGTTAAGTGTAATTAGGTCTTGTTGCATTTCTTTTACTTCTTCTCTTTTTTCTCTTCTTCCTTTACCCATACCATCATATAGGTTCAAAGCATTTTCTGGGATATCGATAAATGTATTTTCCCTTTCATTACTTTTAAAAACTCCACTAGAATTAATATGTTTTTCAGGGTCTACCCATTTACCATTTAATTTTAATCCGAAATGTAAATGTGCTCCTGTAGAATTACCAGCACCCTTTTCTCCTCGTTTACCACCTGTTTGCCCAATTATGTCTCCTTGTCTTACCCTATCACGTTTACTAATATCTATTCTTCTCATGTGACAATAACTACTGGTATATCCATTATCATGTTTTATTATAATAGTTCCGCCACAATCTCCTCCTTGAAATTTTCCTTTTCTAACTTCACCGTCCGCAATCGCAACCGCTTCTGTTCCTGAAGCTGCAGCGTAATCAGTACCTCTGTGTGGTCTACATCGACGACCACTAATACATCTTCTGTTAGAATAAGGACTATTAACTCCTTTATCGGGCACAGGCATTGTGAGTGTACTTTCATTTAAAGTTGACTTAATCTTCAGTATTTTTTGAAGTTGTTCTTCTGTAATTATGATTTTCATATTTTTTTAATCTTCGTCACACTCTGTATTATACGGGTTGAATTTTTCATTTCCTTTTACCATGCTACCAGTTCCGTCCCACATCCTTTTACCGTTCTCAGATACGGATACCCATTCTTCATCACCTAAATAATCAGAATCTAGGACTTCCTGACTTATAAGTTCTGGGTCGTACTCCCAGAAGCTCTCTCTAAGTCCACACATAAACGCATTGAAGTTGGTATCTTTACCCACTACCTCATAATCTTTTGCTATTCTTTCCACAACAACTGAATTTTGAACTACTCGGTATAGATTTAATGGTGGGAGTGAGTCACCAACATTGTTTTCAGTAACATTATAATTATTATCATAAATAAACTGTATGAATTGTTTTGGTTTCATTCCTCCTAAGTCATGTTGGCCGTATAGTTTTAAAACATTTCTTAAATCCAAATCATAAGAGGCAGTGTTTACCATCTCATCTATTTCATTTTTACTATAATCTCTTATAATATGATTCATTATTTTAACATCCATAGGTGTTATAGTCTCACCACCCATTTCTGATGAATATTTTACTAATCCTTTTAACTCTTCTTTTAAAATTTCTTGATTTTCGTTAAGATACCTTAATTGGTTGTGGATTACTTCTTGTACTAACTTTAGTTTATTGAGGTCTTTCTCTTCATTTATTAAAGTCAGTAAATCTCTACTCTGTGCTGGAATACTAAATGGTCCTTTTCTAAGATTGGGTTTGAAATCGTTTTCTTTTGGTTTTACTTTATCGGGGTCATTATATGTTTCTTCCGATTCTGGTGTCACGTCTGATAAATGAAACTTATCTGCAAAACCATGGATGAGATTATGTCCGTCTCCTTTGAATATGTCCGTTATGCCTATATTTTCACCTGTGTCTTGACAAAAGAACTTTCCTTGGTTCGGGTCTGCACAACCATCTTTATCCCAATTTTCATATATGTTTACACCAGTATAACCAAAAGCTTTAACCAACTGTCCAGCTAAAGCATTTGCTTCATCTTCAATTTCACCACCAACATCCTGGGGTGGATTATTAACATCAATTCTACCATCTTCCAATTGTTTGTGGTGAACTAATTCATGTGCAATACTTCTCAGTACATCTGCTAGTGCTCTATTTTTAGAGTATACCCTTACACTGTTATCGTTTAGGTTATAAGAAGCCAAAGTAACTAACTTATCTCGGTCTGTTACTAATTCTACAGACGCTGGTGTTTCATAACCTAAACTATCTTGACAGAAATCTAGGAAATCACCCACAATTTCGTCAGGTGTTAAGTTAGGTGTTTGTTCTTTTATAGTTTTTCTCCTTTCCATTAACTATAAATACTTCATATTAATGGAATTTATTATTATTTACTACTTAAGTCATACGGGTTAGCTGGTGGTGCCACATCAGACTGTTGTTGTTGTTCTTCTTGTGCTTTTTTTAACATTTCCACGTATTGTTCCATTTGTTTCTTTTCTTGACTTTTCATACGTAAAGTACGTTGTCTCGCTTTTTGTTTTTGACCTTTTCTGTGTTTACTTTTTGGCATAATCTTTTTTTTTAAACTTATATTAATTTTATCCTATTGTCAATAAAAAAAGCCAGAGTAATTAAACTCTGGCTTTGAGGCCGAATTGGATTCGGGTTCCACCACCCTTTTCAGGGGAAAATAGAGCGGATGGGTAAGATTTGAACTCCCAATTCCTAACTGGATGTTAGGTGTTTTACCGTTAAACTACACCCGCTTATAAAGGAAGGTTCTTTTTTAAAGTTACGTAGTTCCAGATATCATTGCGTAACTCCTTCCTTGTATAAAACAAATATAGGTATAATTTCCTAAACCGTCAAGGTAATTTTAATTTTTTCCAAATACTTTTATAACATCCTCTAGGTAGTTGAATCCTCCCTGACTTTTATAGTTACTAATCTTAAGACCATTCCATAAAGTTGTGTCAGATTGACAACATGTAGACTTTTGATACTTTGGTGCAGGAACAATGCGTTTAGTTGTTCCACAAGAACCTAGTAAAAAAACAACTATCATGATTGCTACATATATTAGTGGGGTTATATCAATTTTGTTTTTTGTGGTATTCATAATATTCTTTTCTATCTTTTAGTACTTGAATGGTTAAACCACTTATACCTAAAACATACAAACTGGTTATTATTAAAACATTCATTAACTGCATTTAATTGTTTATTTTGTTTCTATTTATATATACCATAATGGAGTTGATAACATGTTAATTTCATGTTACCTTTACATTAAATAAATTAACTAACTTTGGAGTATAAAAAAATAAAAAGGATACGTCGTATCTATATAATTGTTTCCATATTAATGGGGGTATTAGCACCTCTCTTATGTTATTTTTTATTACCTGATTTTAACATAACAAGTGAACCTTTATCTAGGTTTGGTATTTCTACTCAAACATCCAGAATCTGGTTTTGGTCCCTAATTTTAATATCAATAGGGTTATGGTTAAACGGGGAATATAGAATTAAAGAATTAATTAAAAGAGAAAAGTGGAAACCTGTCTTAAAAATAATACTAAGAATATCTGTGGTGTGTCTAGTACTAACAGCAATAATAGATATGTCCTATTATTGGTCACATAAAATTGTAGCTTTGATTTTCTTTTGTGGTTACAATCTTTTTGTTTTTATGTTTGGGGTTGTAAGGTCTTTAAATTATTTAAAGAAAGGAATTTTCTCGGTAGGTATGGGAACGTTAATGTTACTTACTTCATTACTGGTCATACCTTTCCCTAGTTACGGAGTCGCTGAAATAGCTTTTATAATTTTGATTAGTATATGGAATACTAGGATATTACTTAGAAATAGTATTTGAAGTTTCTTTCCAAAGTGATACAGTTTGTTTAGCTGTCTTCAACAAATCTCTTTTAGTTTCAATAAAAGAAGGATTGTCTAATTTTAGTTTTGTATTATTAAATATAATATCTCTAACTTTATTAGAATTTTCTTTTATATCATCCAAGTCTATTGAACTGGACACTGTAAACCTATCCGTCCAGGTTCTACCCCCAATTAAAAGGTTGGGTAACTCTTCTTCCTTTATTAGATTAACCTTTGTGATTCCATCTAAATAATTAAACAATGTAACTCTACTTTCTACCACACTATCTTTGATTGGTGTGATATCTTTTTCAGTTAAATTATTTATTGATTCCATAAAAGATTTTTTTAATGTAAAATCTTTTTGTCTTTCAATGTTTTTGAGGTCGGTAATTTTTTTAATCTCTTGTAGGTTTTGTTTGTTTAGTTTAACCCACTTATCTCTACCTCCACCATCATCGGCATAATGGTTATAATCTTCCACTCCTTGGTATAATCCTATCAAACCTGAAGAAGTGTCTATAACATATTTTATACCTCCTCGGTACTCATCTGTTCTCCTTACCACATCATATGGTATTACTTCTGTCACCACCCCAATAACTGTAGAAGGGATATTGTGAAGAGGACTATTTCTATGTGGAAAGGAACTACCTGGTGGTTTGGGTTCAGGCGTTATATCCCACACAAATACTTTATCACCTTCAACTAAATCAGGACTTATCTCTTCTTCTGGTAAATTTTCAGTATCTATGATTTGTTCTTTTAAAACATTGTAATGTTGGATATCTCCAATATCAAAATAATCAGGGTCCATATCCCCATAATCATAAGTTTCAAAGTCAGGGTCATATTCCCAGAAACTAGTTTGACCTCTATTGTTTGCATCTTTACTATCAAATGCTGGCACATGCACTGTAGCTTTTCTATATTCTTGTTGCCATATACGTTCATCTCCTTCCACTTCATAAACCGATGGGTAATTTTTAGTTAAAATGTCCACATTTTTAAAATCAATATTAATTTCACCTTCTTCATTTTCATACTCTGCTTTATCAAGGTTATCCAACATCCATTTTGCCCATCTGGTACTTTTAGTAAATGTTTCTGGAGTATTTGCCGTTTCACCAATTAACTTAACAAAATTTATCCACTTATTCTCAACGTCACTTCCTATTTCTGCTACATCATTTGACACTAATTCATTAAGTTCTTCTATAGAAAATCTATCCAATACTAAATTAAGAATATTAGCTTCTTGTTTTGTAATTGGTGTTTCTTCAATGTAAGCGTCATTACTCGTTAGTTCTATCTCAGCATCATAATTTTTTTGTTCATTTATATTTCCTCTTAGTTCTTCATAATATTCCTCCATCATGTACTCCCTAAAATCTTGATTGAGGTCATAGTCTGGGGACCAGTAATTATCGGTAAATTTACCGTCAATATATAAATAATCTTTTTCACTATCCCACCAAATTGCGAAATCATTTTCCATGAATAAATTGAATATTACATCACTAATTTTTGTTGCGTATTCACGTCTATTACCTTTATACTTTAAATCAAAATCATATAAAATGTCTTGTAAGTGCCTATCTCTATACTCTTCATGATTAGTAAATCTTTCTATATTGTCCCAAGTGTTAGGGTCTTGTACGTAATCTTTTAAATCTCCTTTAATTTCATATACAATACTACCATTATGGTCGTAATCAAATTTTCCTTCATTTTCAAAATGTTCTTCTATTTCATCTTTAATATCTTGTCGAATAGCAGTGAAGGTAGTGTTAGCTGCTGCACGTTCATTGGACCATCTCATTAAATCTTTAATCTTCTCAATGTCATCTTCTTTTTCTCTCCATATCTCTCCCTCTTCTTCGGTTGTGTACTTACCTTCTAAAAGCTTTTCTGCTGTAGATTTATCTACACCAAGTAAAGTGGTAATATATTTCCAACTCATGTCGTCTAAGTCATCCAACATCCCATCGTACCACTCATCATATCCGTACATACTTTCATAATCAAAGTCTTCTTCACACAAATACTTCTGTGCTGTGCTTCTATCTCCATCATTAAATAAGGAAACTAAATCATCACAGTCCCACACTCTCCCAACAGGAATAGGTCTGGTGGTATTTTGTAAGTATCTAACCATTAAAGATATTAATAATCTATCATCGTTAGGTATACCCATCAACTTAAAATCCCTGTCATCCATTCTAAGGGGTTGTTCTTTATCCCATTGTTGAAATATTATTTTAACTATTGGTTCAGGTAAAATTCTTTCTAAATTTTCTAATTCATCTTCTTCACCCACTGGTAGTCTCCATTGACCTGTTGGGAACATGGATAGTTGTTCTTCATTTAATTGTTCTGTTGTTGGTTTATCTGGGAAGAGCTGGTTTATCTGGAAATAAAAAATGTCTGATGGATATTCTGATGTTTCAATACCACTATAGTCGTAAGCTACGGTTTCGTCTTTATCGTATTCAAATTCATCTTCTTCTACCATTTCTGTATCGTCCTGGTGGCTAGAATCCATTACCCTATAAGGTTCATCATCTGCCTCTAAACAACCTAAATAATCTTCTAAATCATGATGACTATCACTATCACACCCACTATCGTATGGGTCCATAGTACTAACAACTTCTTTACTCCATATTTCATAATAATATAGTTCTGTTTCTGGTTCTAACCATTCATTACATTTACACTCATCATCATAGTGTACGTCTTCTAGTTCATCTTCGTCACAAGGTCTGTAGTCATCTTCTTCCTCATCTAAAATCTCTCCCTTTAGACATTCACATTCATCACCTGTTTCCTCATTTATACCATCCTCATCACATTCGTCGTATCTGGTCTCCGTTTGGTAGTCACTATACACATAAATTGTTGATTCGAATAAGTCAGGTATTTCCCAATTTGCTGAGTCAAAAATTTCCCTTTGAATATTGTATTCACAAATTAAACTTAACCCTTCCGCAACGAAACCAGTTAAACCAAAAAATTTAACTAGATTCATTCTAAATGTATTAAATGGACTGGATGAATCTTTAGACATCACCCAAGCAGTGTTCAATACTCTAATAGAACTTTCTGTAAATTTATCGGCGGGAATTTTTTGTTCGTCTAATCTTCTTCTAATGGTACTAATAGCTTCAGGATATTTTGGTCGTACTGTTTCACTGTCTTTACCATCATAATCTACTTGGTCTAACACATGTCTCATAGCATTTAATGCGGAAACTCTTTTATCGTTAGAATCTAGAACTACCCAAGGAGCGTTACCATGTGAGGTATCCTTTAATACCCGTTCTTTATAGTCTGTATACTCATCCCATTTTTCTCTGGACGCTTCGTCGTTTGGTGAATATTTCCAATACTTAAGTGGGGATTGTTGTCTAATTGTAAATCTTTGTTCTTGTTTTCCTTGTGTGATTGATAACCAAAACTTAATTAGTATGACTCCTCTACTTAATAAACTTTTTTCAAAGGGAACAACTTCTTTCATAAACTGTTCGTACTCCTCGTTTGAAGAATACCCCATTACTGGTTCTACTATACCTCTATTGTACCAACTCCTATCAAAGAAAGTTATCTTACCTGGTTCAATATATTTTTCATATCTCTGGAACCAATTTTTCTTTTCGTTTTCAGTAGGTATACCTAACGCTACCACATTATAATAACTAGGGTCAAGATATTCTGTTAATTTTTTAATTGTGGAACCTTTACCCGCTGTGTCTCTCCCTTCAAATACTACAACTACAGGTACATTATTTTTCTTTACCCATTCTTGTAATTTTAATAATTCTATTTGTAAAAGTTCTTTTTCAGTCTTAAATGCTTTTTTAGGTATTCTAGATTTTTCTTGTTCTACTTCATCATAATACTCACTATCTTGTGGTACTTGTCCTTGAAGTAGTTTTTTTTCGTATTTGGCTCTTTTGGGTAATGACTTATTTAATCTGGTTAAATAATCTATAACAATTTCATTATTATCTCCACTTTTTAAAAGTTTGTTTTCTAGTCCTCTCAACATTGTTGGAAAATCTACTAGGTCTATGTAATCTGAATCTTTTAATTGGTCCACTAATCTGGAAACCTCCTCGTCATAGATTTCATTTTCATCCAAAGTGTCTTGCAACTGTTGGATATATAGATTTAACTCATCAGGAGTATCGCTTTTTTGTTCTGGTCTTTTAAATAAACTACTCAGTATATCAAAAAATCCTTCACTAATAATCTTTTTATTTTCGTTAAGTGGTAATGGGTCATTGGTCCCCAAATCTATTAGTGTGTAATTTCCATCTTTCATACCTACATTATCTATTCCTATGTCGACCCATCTTCTTCCAGTTTTTTCAACCTCATTTCTAATATTAATTATGTCATCATAAATCTTATTACATTTATCATAATCATCCACTGGTGGGTGTACCACCGTGTCACCATTAGGGTCCGTAAAATCTACATATATGGGTCTATCCTCACTACAACAACAATCAAACCAATCCTTTTCTTGTTGTGGTGTGGGAGCATCCACTTTATCCATTATAATTAAATACGCGGGTTTACTATCCTCTGTGTAAATACTTTGGTCGTCTGGGTCAATAACTTTACTTTCGTGGACTTTAACTATGTGATTACTATCGATACCTTTAAGTTCTTTAGCTGTTATATATTCTGCTTTATCTCCAGTAATTTTAACAACCAAATCTTTGTCAGTGATGATAGCTACACCATTACCACCTCTCATTGTTGTTACTACATTACCTAAATCAGATAACCCTGTAAGTTTTTCTAATATTTGTTCGGGTTGGTATTTTAATTTAACGTCACCATGTTCTACATTTACAATATAAGAATCTAAATCATCTGAATCTAAAGCACCTAAAATTTCATCTCTCATTTCAGGGTTAGTTCTATATTGGTTATCTATTGCCCATTGTAATTCTGGGTCAATATTTTCATTAATATGGGACGAATTTTGTTTCATTAATCATAAATATCTTAGACTATAGAAGATTCGCTCTATGAAATTTATTGATTAGTCGATGTTTTTCTTTTTTGTTTTCTGTGGTAACTACCTTTTCTTCGAAAAGTGTCCATAAAACTTCTTTTTGTAATTGTGGTTGTGTAATCCCAAATAGTTTAAGGTCTTCCCTATCTTTTATTTGGTCTTTAAGAATACACTCTACTATTTTATCAAATATTTTATTTTGATTTTTAAAAAATTTAGTATTGTCCGTATTTTTTTTGTTCTCTTTCGAATTGTTCATATGACATAACTAAAGGTCTAGGGTAATTAGGTACAGCAACTAATAACTTACCACCACTTAAATGTTTGACAATCATAGGTACGTGTACTTTCATATAAATAAATAGTTATTTATAAGTTAGAATTACTAGCTTCTTGTCTTTTGGAATTTATTTCTTCCGCCATTCTTTTATTTTTTTCTACACTTTCTCTTCTTCTTTTTTGTAACTCTTCGTGATGTATCTTTTTTTGGTCTTGTTCGTCAATTTTTTTAACCACATAATCCATTTTATCAATAAGCATTTTAGTCATATACATATTGTTTTTAACAAGTTCTATGACATCTTCTATAGTTTGGTCTCTATGTGTAATACTCTGATAATATTGTAGAGATTGTATGGCTTCTTGTGGGCTGTTAAAGTCCCTATTAGGTATCATATATTCTTTACCTATAGCAAAGGTAGGGAATACAGCGCTTCTAGTTAATGACTTAATATAATCCCAATCTTCTTTATATTCTTTATAATCTCTTTCAGTGTACGTAACACCAGCCTCATCTAATTCTTTTTTCATTTTTGCACAATAACCACAAGTAGTCATTGTGTACATTAAAATTTCAGGTTTATCCATAATTTATTTTTTTAATACAGTAAATTTATCACCTTGTTTTATTTTGTCAAGTATCTCCATACCTTTTATTACTTTTCCAAAACAGGTATGTATGCCATCTAAATGTGCAGTTGTATGCCTATTAAGACAAATAAAAAATTGTGAACCTCCAGTATCTTTACCAGCATGAGCCATAGAAAGTACTCCTTTGTCATGATATTGTTTATCTGTGTCTACTTCACATTTTATTGTGTGACCTGGTCCTCCAGACCCATCTCCATTAGGGCATCCACCTTGTAAAACAAATCCAGGTATTACTCTATGAAAAGTTAAATCATTATAAAAATTATTTTTAACTAGGGTTTCAAAATTTTTTTTAGTTATAGGAGTTTCATCATTTAATGAAATAAATATATCCCCATGTATTGTTTTTATCCTCATCTTTTTCTTTGTTGTTTTTTTAATTCTTCTTCCATTTGATTTTTTACTTTTTCACCTATTTTAACCCTGAGAGATTTAAGTAATTTTATGCTTATCCTATACAATATATAGATGATAGAAAATGCAATAAACATCGTCCCCAAAGTAAAAATTAAAGGTATAATGGTATCCAACAAGTACACTTTAATGTCAGTATAAGGTACAAAAATTAACTCTTGTTTACTAAACTCTATTAATTTCTCTCTATCACCATTTAAACTTTCTATTTTTTCTTTTGTTACAATTTGATTACAATTTAAACATTGTCCTCTATCGTAAACAGTAAACATAGTTTGAAGTCCTTTAACCAAAAATAAAAATATTAATATTTTCCATTTGTTTGTTTTTAAAAAACCTAATATTTTATCTTTATTATTAAATTTTTCTACTATTTTATCTAAAAGTTTTATATATCTATCAAACATATTAATCTAAAATTTTATCTACTAAACCGTACTCTAAACATTTTTCAGCGTCCCACCATAAGTCATGTTTAAGAATTTCATCTAATTCTTTG
>JAAHTG010000660.1_pt1 | contig 26754 bp, 22 predicted proteins | sample 6116081 | NCBI WGS metagenome assembly JAAHTG01 (sample SAMN13939989, study PRJNA603662) | sponge metagenome | isolation source: marine sponge | host: Mycale hentscheli | place: New Zealand | collected 2005 | reverse complement strand
AATATGCTAGAACTAACATTAAGTACTTAGAGGCTGCCTTTCGGTGGTTTTTTACAAACTATACTTATGATTGGACTACTGTATTAAAAGCTACTAAAATTTATGTAGAAGAGTATGAAATGAATAGTTACAAGTTTATGAGAACTTCACAGTATTTTGTCAGAAAACAAATGATGGATAAGTCATATGAATCTTCTTTGGCAGATTACTGTCAGGCAGTGATGGATGGTGTTGATAATCAAAAGAATCACTTTAAAGAAAAAGTAGTATGAAAATTTTAAAAAACCCAAAATTACTATTAGGGCTTATGGCTCTAGTAGGCAGCCTTGTTGGCTGGTCTCTTATTAATTTAGCAGTAGTTAAGATTAACTTGTTTGAATATATTATTATTGAACTAGTTATAACTATACTGCACCTTATGTATAACAAAGCAAAGAAAGACTTTTTTCCTCTATGAGTAAGATATCTATAGCGTCTTCAAAAAAATGGAGCAGTCAAAAATCTGGCTTTGTGGATGCTCTTCATTATATGAAGGGTAGAATGAATGGTAATATTAAAAGTTTAAAAACTCCCTGGAATAAGTTTAATGATGCTACTACAGCAGGAATTGAATGGAATACTATGACTGTTATAGGAGGTAGACCTGGTTCAGGTAAAACCCTTATAGTAGATCAAATTGTCAGGGAGTCTTTTGTATTAAATGCCGGAGAAAACTTTCGGGTATTACAATTTCAGTTTGAAATGTTAGCTAGAACAAGTGCTATTAGAGAGTATTCTAGTGTGCTTAGAGAAACGTATAAGCATTTATGTAGTGCTGATGGAAAATTAACAGATAAAGAATTAGAAAAGTGTTATGACTATGCTAAAAAGAAAGTAAAGTATCCTATAGATATAGTAGAAACACCATGCACTGTACATGAGTTTCAAATGACAATTCATGAATATATGAAACATCATAAGGTTAGTAGAGATGATCAGGATGTATATACTAAAACTTTAATTACTATTGATCACTCATTACTATTTAAGAAAGATAAATCTGAAAGAGATAAGCTTGAGCAGTTAAATAAACTAGGTGAAGCTTTAACATATCTTAAAAGATTATATCCTATTTCTTTTATTGTACTGAGTCAGTTAAATAGAAACATTGATAAACCTGAAAGAAGTGAAGATGGTAAGTATGGTAATTACATTCTAGAGTCTGATCTTTTTGGAGCAGATGCATTACTACAACATGCAGATACTCTAGTGGGTATCAACAGACCTGCAAAACAGAAAATAAGATTTTATGGTCCAGAAAAATATATTATAGATGATGACAAAGTGCTAGTTATGCACTTTTTGAAGTGTAGAAACGGAGATAATAGACTAAGTTTTTTCAAAGCTGAATTTGAAAAGATGACTATCAAAGAAATGCTAACACCTTTAACAAAATAATATGTCAAAAAATATTGTACAAATCAGAGATGAATATAAAAATTTAAAGTTAAAATACTTTAAACAATGGTATTTAAATCTTGATTCTGAAGAAAGAGAAAACTTTAGTAAAGTTCTTTCTGTAATGAGAAAAGAATTTTTTAGTAATAAATAAAAAAAGAAATGTTAAAAAAACCATTTAATAGAAAAGAAGCTACTGAAAAAGTCTTAGAGTATCACAAATCTAAATTTAGAAAGCTTAATATATCTGATCCTGCATTTATACCAAAATGTGCATATAAACCTTATGGTTCTACTGATTTACATATATCATTTTTTCCTAGTGAAATAGAAAAGGAACAAGATATCTATACAGAATTTTGTAGTAAGGAATGTGAACCTGAAACTAAAGAAAGAATATTATATAAGTGGAGACATAATCCACATTACAAGGAAGAATATCAACATACAGAACCTAATGATAGAGGTCATGTTAGATATTTAATTCCTGTATCTGAATTAATTAATCAAGATAATCTGATTGTAGAAGATGAAAAGAATAAAGAAATAGAAAATAGTTTCCCAAATTTTGAAAGTGAATTCATAGATCCTGACACTGACAATCCTATCAGTCAAATGACAGTCAGAGACTTCGCATCTATAATTTGGAAGAAACCTGTAAGTAACAAAAAATGGTTAAATAATTTAATTAAAAATGTATGAGTATAATACTTCCAACAAAAAAAGTAAAAAAACAAAGAGTTAATCCAAAGAGATTAATAATCTACAGTAAACCTAAAACCGGTAAAACAACAGCTTTTGCAGGCTTAAAAGATAATCTTATCCTAGATTTAGAAAATGGTTCTGAATATGTAGAAGCTTTAAAGATTAAAATAAATAATCTTCAAGAGCTTTTAGATACAGGTAAAGAGATTAAAAAACAAGATCAGCCTTATAAATATGTTACAGTGGATACTGTTACTGCTTTAGAAACAATGGTCATGCCTTTAGCTGTAAAACTTTATAAGAAAACATCTATGGGTAAAAACTTTCAAGGTGATGATGTAATCACTTTACCTAACGGTGCAGGATACTTGTACATGCGTCAAGCATTTTTTCAAGTTTTAGATTTTATTGATACCTTAGCGCCCCATGTAATTCTATCTGGGCATATCAAGGATAAAATTGTAGATGACAAAGGTGAAATGGTTATGTCAGCTAATATAGATTTAACAGGTAAAATTAAATCTCTTATATGTGCTAATGCAGATGCCATAGGATACATGTATAGAAAAGGTAATCAGACAGTCATTAACTTTAATAATAATGATGGAGTCACTTGCGGAGCAAGACCTGAACATTTAAGAAATCAACATATAGTTGTATCTGAAATGGATGAGAAAGGTAAAATAAATACCAATTGGAGTAAAATATATATTGATTAATTAATAAAACAAAAACAAATAAACATGGGATTAAGCACAAAAGACCTAAAAGAAAGCGGGGCATCGGTCAGAAAAACAATTGCACCTGGGAGCCAAACACTAAAAATTAATAGTGTGAATTTAGAACCTTTTAAATTTATTGAGAATGCATATCATTTGATGTTGCATGTAGAAACAAAACCAATTGACGGTTTTGAAGGATTTCTAATTGATCAAAATGATCCAAGTCAAGGTAATTATAAAGGTCAGATTGGTAGAGTAAAAGCAAATAGATATGCTTATGCAGATGGAGAAACTAAATCAGGAATCAAAATAGAAAGAGATAGATCTTTATTGATGTTTATCAAAAATCTATGTACAGGTTTAGATGCATGTGAAGGTAAGAATAGATTTCTTAAATGGTTTTCTGATCAAGATGGTGAACATGAAACTATTGAAGAGTTTGTATCTGCATTTGATGAAGGTTTGCAAAAAGGAGATGAAGTTTATTTAGATTTTTGTATTGCAGGAAAAGAATATGAAAATAGAAATGGCTATATCAATTATGATATGCACCTACCTAAAACTAACAGAGGAGAATATGCCTTTGGTAAAGCAGAAGATGGTCAAGTTGCAATGTATTCTGAAGAACAACATCTAATTAAATTACCTATAAAAGATTTAGAATCTTTTGGAGATAATAATAATGATGATGATATTGAAGTTCCAGATAGCAGTTCTAAAGACTTTAGTTTAGATTAATTAAAGTTAGTATTGAGAGGGAGTCATGGGGATGGCTCCCTTTTTTTTTAAATTTAATGTATGATTTCAACAAAAAATTTAATTTCAACAATAGAAGAAGTACCTACAGAATGGATATTTGAACACTATCTTACACTAACTGAATCATTATCAGGACAGAATATACAAATAAGATCTGTATTCAATCCTAGAGAAAAAACACCTTCAATGTTTATTTTATTTGATTCTGTAGAAAATGTATATTATTTTAAAGATCATTCAAGTGGTAAAGCAGGCAGTGCTATTAATTTAGTAATGTCACTTTTTGATTTACTTTATTGGAAAGCTAAATTAAAAATCATACAAGATTATAATGAATATATTTTGGACAATGATTATGCACCAATAAAAGAGTTTAAAGCTCACAATAAGTATCAAGTTACTGATTATGAGATTAGACACTGGACAAATCTTGACCAAAATTACTGGACAATGTATAAAATTAATTCAAGACTTTTGGAGAAGTATAATGTTTCTCCATTGTCATATTACATTATGTCTAAGGAAGAGGAAGATCGTAAGAAAGTTATTAAGATTGATGGTAGAAACATTTATGGTTATTTTAAAGAGGATGGTACTTTGTATAAGATATATCAACCAAAAGTAAGAAAGAAGAAGTTTATTAAAGTTAGAAATTATATACAGGGATCTGAACAATTAAAGTATGATAAAGAATTCTTGATCATATGCAGCTCTTTAAAAGATTTATTAGCATTTAATAAACTAAAAATTAATAATGCTGAATGCATTGCTCCAGATAGTGAGAACACCTTAATACCTGAAATAGCTCTACAGAAGATTACATCTAATTATAAAGATGTATGTGTAGTGTTTGATAATGATGAAGCTGGTATAAGATCTATGAAGAAATATCATGAGAAATTTAATTTTAAATATGTACTTCTAGATTTAGAGAAAGATATATCTGATGCTGTAAAAAAATGTGGTATTAATGAAACACGGAGTACCTTATTTAAGTTACTAAAAACTAAACTGAGAGGATGAGAAAAAAAACATTAAGGAGTCGGATAAAAGAAAATTTCTACCCTTGGAAAATAGAAGTAGATGGTCCACTAGCTAAAGGAGGAAAAACATTAATAGATTTTAATGAAAATTTAATTCCAGAAGCTGCTGTAGGATTTGTTTATATGATGAACTATTTAGATAAAGATGGAACAATGTACTCTTATATTGGTAAAAAAAACTTTTATAGTAAGAGAAAGAAAAAATTTGGAAAGAAAGCAATAGCTGCAATGACAGACATGAGAGCTAAGAAATATGAAACAGTTATTAAGTTAGACTATGAAAACTATTTCAGTAGCAACAAAGAATTGAAACAAGCATATAAAGATGGTAGAATAATATACAGAACCATACTTAAAATTTGTTTTAGCAAAGCATCCTTAACTTATGAAGAAACCAAAGCTCAATTTAAGCATGAGGTTTTAGAAAAGGATAATTATTTAAATGGAAACATATTAGGAAGATTTTATAAAGGAAAAATATGAAGGATAAAAAAATGACTCTGGCTAAAGCTAGTAAAGAATTAATGATGATTGAACCTTATTATGGCTTCTTTCTGATCATGTTAAATAAGATTTGGACAAAAAAACTAGTTCCAACAGCAGGGGTAGGTAAAAATGGTATTAATTACCAGTTATGTATTAATGAAGACTTCTGGGAAACACTAGATAGTAAAAAAGAAATGGGTATACTAAAGCATGAATTATTACATATCGCTTTTAATCATCTTACTCATTTTGAATTTCAAGATAAAAAGATGGCAAACATTGCTATGGATATGGAAATCAATCAATATATTGAAAAAGATTGGTTGCCTGAAGATGGTATATTTATTGAAAACTATAATGATCTTGATTTAGATGAGAAAGCCGGTTGTAGATACTATTATGAGAAACTACAGCAAGCCAAAGAAGAGAAAGATGATCCTAAAGGTAAAGGTACTAGTGGTTGTGGAGAGTTTGATAAGTTATGTGATCAAATGGACCAAGGAGATGATCCTGTAAAAAATCATGATGCTTGGAAAGATTTTGAAGATTTATCAGAAACAGAAAAGAAACTTGTTAAAAAACAAATTCAAAGGTTAATACAACAAGCTTCTGACATGTCTGAATCAAAAGCTAGAGGTAGTACTCCAGGAGAAATAAAAAATCTAATTGAAATAGAGGAGGTTGATCCACCAAAGTTTGATTGGAAAAATTATGTTAGACGGTTTTCAGGAATATCTTCTAGAATTTTTACTAAAAAGCTTAGAAGAAAAGAGAATAGAAAATTTGCTGATAGTCCAGGTCTTAAGATTAAAATGAAGAAGCATGTTTTAATTGCAATTGATACTTCAGGTTCTGTTTCTAATGCTGAAGTTCAAGAGTTTATGAGTGAAATGAAACACATTCATAAGACAGGTGTAGCTATGACATTAGCACAATGTGATACATCAATACAGAGCATTGAGAAATATGATGGTAGTAATAAACTAAATATAAAAGGTAGAGGAGGTACTTACTTTGATCCTATTCTAGATTATTTAAATGCTAATCTTAGAACTTACACAAGTCTTATATATTTTACTGATGGAGAAGCTAATGCATATGTAAAACCTCAAGCACCTGTATTATGGGTGCTGTCTGAAAGATCCAGTATGAACAATGAATTACCGGGCAAAGTAATAAAGTTAGAGTTATAATTAAAAAAAAAACAAAAAAAATGAGTGGAACTCAATTGAACACAAATGAATTAAAAACATTCTTAAAACATATCACTAAGAATAATAAAGAAATTCAAGAAGAGGGAAAGATCCCTGTAGCTGTAAATATAGAAGGTGATGCAGGTTTAGGTAAAACTTCTGCCATAATGCAATTAGGTCAAGAACTTGGTATGCATGTTGTAAAAATTAATTTATCACAGATAGAAGAGATAGGTGACCTTGTAGGATTTCCTGTAAAAGAATTTCAAATACAGAATAAAGAAGGTAAGACTACTTGGATTACTGAACCACAGATTAGTACAGCAACTAAAAAAGGATACAAAGTTATTGATAAACGTATGGCTCATGCTGTACCTGAATGGATACAAGGTAAAGATGAAGGTGGTTTCTTAGTTCTTGATGATTACACTAGAGCAGACCATAGGTTTATGCAAGCTTGCATGGAGTTAATTGATAGACAGACTTATGTTTCTTGGAAGTTGCCTAAAAACTGGCATATAGTATTAACTACTAATCCGGATAACGGAGACTATAACGTTAGTTCATTAGATGACGCACAAAAGACTAGATTTATTTCTGTTGATATAAAATTTGATGTTGATGTATGGGCTAAATGGGCAGAAGGAGAAGGTATTGATGGTAGATGTATTAACTTTTTATTAATGCATCCAGAATTAATAACTCAAAAACTCAATCCTAGATCCGTTACTACATTCTTTAACTCTATAAGTTCTATTGATAAGTTTGAAGAAGAACTGCCGCTGATACAAATGATTGGTGAAGGTTCTGTAGGATCTGAATTTTCAAGTATGTTCACTATGTTTATTAACAACAGACTAGACAAAATTATTTCTCCAAAGGATGTTTTGTTTAATGCTAGCCAAGACCATGTTACAGGAGCTTTAAAAGCAGCAACTACACAAGGTGGAACAGAGTTTAGAGCAGATATCAGTAGTATTATTACAACTAGAACTGTCAACTACGCTTTACATTATGCAGAAACTAATGCAATTAAGAGAGAACTGATTGATAGATTAACTTATTTATCAACTGATTGTGAATCTTTTACAAATGATTTAAAGTATTATATGATTAAAGAAATAGTTAACGGCAATAAGGTAAAGTTTGCTAAACTCTTAATGCATAAAGATGTAGTTAAGATGGCCGTTAAATAAAATAAATATTACTAATCTAAAAGGGGGCTAATGGTCCCCTTTTTTAATTTAAAAAAAATGCAAAAATTAATTTACATAGAAACAGTAACACATACTCCTAACGGAGAATTATATAGTGATGTAAATTCGTATACTAACTGGCATGATGCTGGTAAACGTGAACAATGTAAATACCGTTGGAGAATAAGTAAAGTTAATCCTACTGCCATATTTAAAGATTCATTGGAAGACTTATATGATGAGTTGGGTGACATAATGAATGATACAGAAGTTGGTGACGTGGTTGTTAAGAAAGGAACTAAATTTCATTTCTTTCCAGGTACAACTTTTCCTAGACAACAGTTTAAAGAGTTACAACAAGCTCATGGTGTAAAGTCAGTAAGAGATTCCAGTAAAGCTGATTACATTGTATTAAACAATGGATTATTAACTAACATTGAAAAGTGTTCATGGACATATGGTAAGATAAATTCATCTACCATGTTTAACCTATTGTACTTTTTTGATGAAAGTTTTATGCCGGGTTATAAAGATATAACAGAACCTCACAATTTAAATAAAATAACAATTGAAAATTATATTAATAAGGATGCCATATTCATTTTAGGTTATAATATTACAAGTGCGTTAACTGCAGCATTGACTGAATTAAAGGAAAATCCTCCTGTTACGTTTACTGAAAATGATAAATCGTTATTAGAATTAACTATTGTTAATTTGAATGCAGGAAGTAATTATGTTACAAGTATAACTGAAGAAGATTATGATTTACTTGAGAAGTATAATGATTCAGATTATTATGGAAAATTAGTGACTACTGATTTATTATCAAAAGTTATTGATAAGCATTTGGATAAAGTAGAACTAGATCAAGAACAATATGAATCTTTACATAAAATGTTTGAAAGTGAGGATTGTGATAACCATATAGTAGCTATGGAGATAATGGCTAATTGTCACTTTAAGTCAAGTCTATTATTTATTGAGAAGCTTTTTATGGATCATTCTTGGAAAATGTGGGATACAGGCAAAGCTAACCATGTAAACTTTAGAAATCTGAGAAAGTTGGTTAATAGAGATGATAGCTACAGCATGAAAAGTAATAGAGACTTTGATCATACAATGAGGGTATTAGAAAAGTTTGGCATGTTCAATCAAGAAAATATCAACGCTATTTTAGAAAGTCATTTGGATCATTTAAAATCACTTGTATCAATACATAGTGACTTCTTTACCATTAAGGATATAACTTTAAATGAAAAATGTTTAAATAAAATAAATTTTAACTATATTTATGCATTGCAAGATGATTATATTCCCAAAGAAATAGAAAATGAAGAAATAGAAAATGAAGAACTTACATTAGACTAAATTTATGATTACAAACACCAGTCTTATTAATGAACACCTAGACAAGTTCTATGAAAAGCCTTTTGCTTTCAGCTATTCTGGTATAAACAAGTTACTTTTTAGCCCAAGTCTTTTTTATTCACATTATATATTGAATGAAAGAGAAGACAGCGTTGACTCTCACCTGGTAGCAGGGAGAGTCATCCATTGTTTACTGCTTGAGCCTCAGAACTTTGAGAAAGAATTCTTAATTATACCTACTAGTTTACCAACAGGTAATAATAGAAATGTTGTAGATTACATCTTTAAAGTTTATACTTCATCTTATGGTGGAGATTTAAACTTAGAAGATTTTAAAGATGAAATAATAATTTATCTTGAAGAAATCAACTTACATCAATCTTTAAAAACAGATGAACAAAGACTTAAAAAAATTCTATCAGATCAAAACAATTCATATTTTCAATTTTTAAAAGAGAAGAAAAATAAAACACTTATTGACAATGATATACTAATTCAAGCAAAATCTAGTGTAGAAACTTTAAAAAATGATTCAGAGATTTGTGAACTCTTACAGTTAGAGAGTCATAGAAACTCATCTCTTAAGTCATATAATGAGAAATACTACAAAATGGATCTTAAGGATTATCCTTTTGACCTTAAAGGTGTTGTAGATAACATAGTTGTAGATGAGCAAAAGAAAACAGTATTTATTAATGATTTGAAAACTACAGGCAAACCTTTAGTGGACTTTTCAGACTCAGTAGAGTATTTTAAATACTGGATACAAGCCGTTATTTATACAAAGCTGGTTAAACACAATCTCAACATTGATGATACTTGGAATACTGTATTCACTTTTGTTGTTATTGATAAGTATAATATGTATTATCCTTTTCAAGTAAGTGAAGCAAGTATGCGTAGATGGCAACAAGGATTTAAAAGTATTCTTGAAGTTTGTAAATATCATTACGTCAACAAAGATTATAAATTACCTTATGCATTAGCTAACCGTGAAGTAACCCTGTAAAATATGAAGATAACTACGCTATATGATAAGTATTTTCAAAAGTCTAAGATATTTTTATATCCGCTCTTAGGCATAAAAAGAGGAACAAGTGTTGTACCTGATGAGACTTATGTTTCATGGGATAATAATGAAATCACCTCTGAGGATATGAAGTTAGTCACCCTTTACAAGATCAGAAAAGATGTTATGTATAAAAACTTTATAGATAAGGTTTTATTAAAGCATCCTAGAATGACAGAACAGTGGATAATTGATGAAGAAAAAACTGTTTTTGTATTTGATTTCTGTGACTTAGAAGATGATTGGCATCACTTTATGAATGGAGAATATAGCAAAATGAGCAGTGATATAAAACAGAAAATTAATACCTTTTTTGAAAAGAACAGTGGTAATGCATTGTATGTGAATAGTTATTTATATCCAATAAATCACTTTAATAACTACGCTAAGATACTAGATGTAACTCCGGAGTTATTAAAAAAGGTTGGAGAGCTCTGTGATAAACCTGATTTAGAGAAAGAAACACTAGTGTTAGAAAAAGCAAATTTAGAAAATATAAATAATTCAAAAATAAATTGTTAAATTTGATAAAAAGTTAATATGGAAAACTCAATGATGCTAGTTCAATCCACATGGATGGATCAGCAAACTTTTAGGATGGTACCTACACACAAAGACTGTCCTTATGTAGAATGTATATGTGATCCAACTACTAAAGTATTTGTAGTTATATCAACTATTACAAAAAATACATTTCATATGGTTCCTAAGTTAGATGACAATGGAGACACTATGTTTGTAAAAAATGTAAAGAGGCCAAATGGAAAACCTCAAAAAGAAGAAAGAAGGGTTGTGGAAACATTTCAAGAATTTTATCTTGAAGATGTAGAATCAATTATTGCATTGGTCAAACACTTCGCTATGAATGAAAAAACTTTTAAATTCAAATGGAAAGAGTTTTTGAAAGAAAAGAAGAAAGAGGAAAAAACTTCAGATATCATAACCGCTGATAAACCTGAAATTATACTTCCTTAATCTTAGTTAAAACCAAATATAAAAAGGGATCATTACGGTCCCTTTTTTTAATTTAAAAAAGTATGACAAGACAACACTGGGTAATGGACTATGAGACTTTATCTAATTGTTTTGCGGCTGTCTTTATTGATGTTAAATCAGATGACCAAAAAGTATTTGTAATACATAAGTTACAAAATGACTTTGAACAATTTATAAATTTTATTGAAAGAAATATAGATTATAATGAATGGCATGTGTCGTTTAATGGTCTTGGGTTTGATGGACATATTACGGAATACATTATAAGAGAGCAAGATGCTTTAAGACTAATGGATTCTGAAGAGGTTGCAGAATGGATCTATTCAAAGGCTCAATATATTATTGGAAAACAAAATGCAAAAGAGTTTTTAGACTTTAGTCCTAGAGATTTAAAAGTTAAACAACTAGATGTATTTAAATTAAATCACTGGGATAATCCCGCAAAAAGATCTAGTCTCAAATGGATACAGTATACAATGGATTGGTTGAACATACAAGATATGCCAATACATCATAGTACTGAAATAACTACAAGAGAAGAGATTAATGATATAATTAAATACTGTATAAATGATGTTGAATCTACTAAGAAAATTATGCATCTTAGTAAGAGTCAAATTCAACTTAGACAAAAACTTTCAGAAGAATATAAGATTGATTTACATAGTGCTTCTGAACCCAGAATATCTAAAGAATTATTTCTTCATTTCTTAAGTGATAAAACAGGAACAAGTAAATATGAACTAAGACAAATGCGTACTCACAGAGGACTCATAAAGATTAGTGAATTAATTCTACCATATATTAATTTTAAGACAGCAACCTTTCAAAAATTGTTATATAAGTTTAAGGAAGCTACAGTAGAACCTGAAAAAACTAAAGGAGGGTTTAAATACTCTGCAAGGTATCGTGGTGTTAAAACTGATTTTGGTCTTGGTGGTATTCATGGAGCTAGAGAAGCCGGAGTATATGAATCAGATAAAGATCATGTAATAATGTCAAGTGATGTTACAAGTTTCTATCCTAATTTAGCCATCAGAAATAAATGGTCACCTAAACATTTACCAAGTAAAGAATTTGGTGATCAGTATGAATGGTTTTTTGAAGAAAGAAAAAAGATTCCTAAATCAGACCCTAAAAACTACGTGTATAAGATTATTCTTAATTCAACTTATGGATTAAGTAATGATAAACATTCTTTTCTATATGATCCAGAGTTTACTATGAGAATTACTATAAACGGTCAGCTTAGTTTATGTATGCTATATGAGATGATAATGGAAGGTATTCCTGACGCAACTCCTATTATGCATAATACAGATGGTTTAGAAACTATAATTCCTAGAGAATACCAGGAAAAGTATATGCAGATCTGTAAAGAATGGGAAAACAAAACTAATCTTGAATTAGAACATGACACATATCAAAAAGTAATTTTAGGTGATGTAAACAACTACATAGCTATAAAAGAATATAGTGAAGTTCATAAGGATATTTATAAGGATATTAAATATTCTAATCCTAATGACCTGTTTAAAGAAGAAGCTGGTAAATTTTATCATGCTGGAACTAAATGTAAAGGAAGATTTGAGTTTAATAACTTAGCTCTTCATAAAAACAAAAGTTTTTTGGTAATACCAAAAGCTATTTATAATTATTTTGTACATGGGATGGATCCCAAAGAATATATAAGTAAACATGATAACATATTTGATTTCTGTGGAGGAAAGAAAATAAGAGGTGATTGGACCTTCTATAAACATCATGTTGATAATGGAAATTATGCTAGCCATGCGCTTCAGCATACTCTGAGATACTACGTAAGCAATAAAGGTTGTAAGATTATTAAAAGAAATAATCTGGATGACCGTGAAGTTCAGATAGAAAGTGGTAAATGGTTACAAACCTTATTCATAAGATATAAGAAAATATCATTTGCCAAGTATGATCTCAACTATGACTACTACGTATCAAGAGCAAATAAGGAAATAAAAAAGTTAGAACCTTTAATAACACAATTTAAATTATTTTAATCATGGGATTTAAAATTAAAAACTACGGAAGAGCACACATAATAAGTGCAGATCTTCCAAATCATGCAGATACATATACTGTAATTAAACATGAAGATGTAATTAATCTTTGTATAAATGAATTAGAACAAGCAGGTTTTAATATCATTGGAGAAACATATAGAGCAACTAGTCTAGGAGACATTGCTACTGGTGTGTATAAAGTAAGTTACGGCAATGATCCTGATTTAGGAATCATGTTAGCCTGGACTAATAGTTATAACAAACAAGTTGCATTTAATTGCACTTCCGGTGCCTACGTATTGAACTCTGGAAACTTAATGATTGGTAACTATGGTACTTTAAATAAGTTTAGAAGAAAACATACAGGTACAGCGGATGAAGATACTGAAAATTCTATTAAAGATCAGATCACACATGCTAAAATGCACTTTGCAAGTCTTGCGGAAGATAAAAAGAAGATGGAGTCAATTAAGATAACTAGAACAGAACAAGCTGAACTTCTTGGTATTTTATTTGCTAAAGAAGATTTACTTAGTCCTAGACAAGCTACTATAGTAAAGAAGCTTATGAATAAACCTAACTTCTTTTATACAGGTGGTAGTGATAGTTTATGGACATTCTATAACTATGTAAGTGAATCTCTTCAAGATACTCATCCAATAAGATGGTTGATTGACCAAAGATTCTTTCATGAGTTTATTAGAAACTTTAAAGATCTAGATAATGTAGATACTGAAGTTAGTGATGATAAACTTACCCAAGTTTTCTTTAATGGAGAGAATCCTTTAGCACAAATTGATGACTTAACAGGATGTCCTCCTGTAGATCCTAATCAAGTAGACTTAGAAGATTCTATTGCTGAAGCTGAAGCTAAATATGAAGAAGAAGCAATGAATACTGAGACTGAACTAGAAGAAGGATTTGATAATACTACAATAGATGATCCTGATGATTTAATTAAACCTGCATATGATGAAGATCAGATTGCAGAACGTATTAAAGAAGATGAAGCTGCAGTGGCTGAAGTATGTGATGAGGAACAAGCAGTTAAACCTGAATTAGTGGATGTTGAATTTGAAGATGATGGTAGACCAGTTCCTACATATGAAGAACCTGTGGAAAAAATGGAAGAAACACCGTCAGAAATGAATGATATAGATCCTGCTAAATTAAAATTGGATCCGCAACGTTTCAGAGCTAATGTTACACTAGATGATGATTTTAGTTTTGATGATGCTAATGAGACTGATGATGATGAATCAGCTGAGGCTGACTTTGACTTTTAACGTCTTACCTGTGGGAACAGGATAAGGTTGAATATCAATTATCAAGTAAAATGGGGGGATGGCTTAGGCTGTCCCCCTTTTTTTTTGCGCATCTTCTACCGTCCTTGACCTCTATATTTTTTCTTATAGTACTTAGATGATTTAACATTAGAAGTTTTAGATGTAGCATGTACACCAGGTCTTTTTATGTTAGGCTTAAGATCATTACTTGTTGATAATTTCATTATTACTTTTTTTGATAAAGATATATATTTATCTCAAGTTCTCAAACATTTCAGCTTTCTTAATAGCCCAAATAGGATCATAGTTTTTACCTTTAAGACCAAAGATACTACCTAAGTGATTCCATAATTTAAATTCACCTTCTTCTTGCCAAGAATACGGACCTACATCTTGCTTGTAGTATGCTTTTTCATTACCAGTTGACCAGTAGATCATGTCTTGTAATATCTTACCATAAAGTTTTATAGTAGGACCTGTAGCAATTGTGGAGTTTTCTAGAAGATCACTCATCTCACTATAACCAAATATAGGATTAAACATTTCATTCTCTCGTTTAGTCATCAATGTTAAGTACAACATTTGATTAGTCATCCATCCGCCCCATGTTTTTTGTCTTTCTTTCATTTTATCAAACCTCTCATCATCATCTGATTCATACCCAAATATAAAACCTAAAGCTAAAGACATAGCCAAAAAGCCAATGCCTTCAATCATAGTTTTTCTTATAGCACCTTTTTCCTGCTTAGTCATTATAGGAGCATAGTTTTTGTAATCAGTCAGTAACTTATACCCTGATTGTAATGCACTCACATAAAAACCTTTACGTGTTTCTCCAGCATTCCAGTCATAAACTTCTCCATACTTGTTATCTTCTTTTTGACCTACTTGAAATCTACTTAAAAACATACCTAAAGCAAATTTTCTATAGAATGAAAAAGCCCTATACAATAGAAACTTGCCTGCTTGAGGTCCTTCCATTTGTTCATATTGTCCATTTAAGTTTTGATTTACAGATGCAACTCTGAATCTGAAGTCTTTAAATTTATCTGCTTTAGAAATAAAAAGTTCTTCTCCTGCTTCTAAACTTCTGTTGTCTGTTATTTTATTTTTAGACTTTAATTCTTCTACACTAATGCCATATTCTTCAGCTATACTTTCTATAGTATCACCTTCTTTAACTTCATACTTTGTTGACTTATAATCATATTCTAAATCAATACCATCTTTTAATTTAAGTTGCTTATCTTCTCCAACTTCCCAAGCATCTGCATACATTATTTGTTTTACTGATCCATCCGGTTGAGTTTGTGGAATCATTTTATTATACATCATTCCCCAAAAGATTTCTAATGATGCATTAACTTCTGTCAGCTGCCTAAAGTCATACATAAAGGATCCATTAACCATATCCTTTATAAATGTTCTTGAGTTGGATCTACCAAAGTCTTTTTTAGTTTTACCAGGTACTGCATCAAATACTTCCATAATTTGAGTATCTCTAGCCTTAGCACCTTTTTTATAAATATCTTGAGAGCTTAATTGCACTGTGGCTGTAAAGGCTCTTTGTTTACCTTTAGCCATAGATATTGGTGTTATATTTTCCCCTCCTGCAGATTCTAGCATTTTTTGAAAGGTCATACCTAATCTGTTCTTTAATGCTGATTGTGCATCTAACGCAATAAAGGATCTACTGGCAGCACCCATTAAAGCATGTACTACTTTTGTAAACTTAGGATTATCTTCAATAAAGTCTGAGTTAACTTGACCATAAAACAATCTATCTATATAGTAGTCTATAGCTTTAGCTCTTTTATTTTCTGAACCTTTTCTTACAAAAGAAGTTAATCCTCTTGTTTTATTTATAAAAGCACTAGCTCTAGAAACATCCTTAATAAAGTTATCCTCATCATTTAAAACATTAGATAATGCTTTAGCTACCGGTTCATTTTCTATCAGTGCTTGTTGCTCATTGACTGAATATAAATATTGAGACATTCCTTGTAATACATCAGGAGATACATCATTAGCATCTAATCTATACAAACCTCTTACAGGAATACGTGTCATGGGTTGTCCAGATACATCTGTCTGTACTAATTGTGTGTTAGGATCAAAGTTAAATTGATATCTATTATCAGCATCAGCATCATCTACCGACTTATTAAACCCACTATCAATTAAAGATTTAAGAGCCTCTGCTTTACTTGCAATACTTTCACCAGCCTGTCCACTTTGTAAATACTCCATAGTATCTCTTCTTCTAAATCTTGGCTGATCTAAAAATAATCTTGAACTATAAGGACTATCCTTTTGAATATTTAAGAAACCTTCTGTAAACTTTTCTAGTAATCTGAATTGTGCACTGTTAGAGTCACGCATCTTATAGTAATCCTCATTGATATATTTCTTATCATATGCACCCTCACTTGTACCAGTATATTCTTTAGGTAAAAAGTTACCTTTATTATCTATTATCTTACCAACATACTTTTGTTTTTGCTCATCAGTAAGATTAGATGGTATTGTTCTATACTTATCCTTAACTGTTCTATATGTATATCTACTTCCTGGTTTACCATTAATAGTTAATGATTCTCCTGTCACAGGATGAACTAACTTTGTTTTCTGATAATATTTTGAGTCTGCAGGTTTTTGCGCTGTCCATGCACCAAGCCTTACATATTTTTGTTTACCTCTAACCATTCTCATTACATGATTCTTCTCAAACCACAGATTAAATAGAGTGTTAGATTCTCGTAGTTTATTTATAATTGGACTATTAATAAACTCATTAGCATTTAGATATGTAATCTCAGTTAGATCTGTAGTTGCTAATCCACCATCATTTTGTAAATCAGCAATAGCCGTACCTGCAACATTTGTAAATAATGTTAAGTATTCTTTAGTTGGTACTGTGTTTACTAATTCAGATTTCTGTGCAAACAATTCAGTTAGAGCAGCAGATTCTACTTTGTTTAAACCTAATCTGTTCTGTACTTCTAATAAAGTATTATAATCTTTAGTTTCCGCAGAAGTTAGAGGTTGTTTATTCTTTTTCTTTTCAAAGTATCCATAGAGTCTACCTAATTCCTCTCGCTTAAGACCAGTTAAGGTATCATACTCAGATTGCATTTTTGCAATTTCCTCTTCTGTTTCTTTAAGTCTATTCAACTGTCCTTCAGTAAGACCCGTCCCATCCGGCACCCCATCTTTACTTACCACTTTAAGTTGTAATGATCTAGACTTATACAACATTTGTAATTTTCTAGCCACCTCACTTACTCCTCCTTTTTTAGTTAGCTTATCTATTCCTGCATTAATCTTTGTTAATTGATCATAATACTCTGGTGTATATGCTATTCTATAATTTCTTTCTAGAAACTCCTGTACTTTCTGATTAAATAACTTTGGATCAGACTCCATTGTAATATCAGATCCAGCTAGTACAACATTCACAAAATTGTCAAGATCTTCCTGTGCCCTTTCTATGTTAACATCATACGTGTAGAAATCATTAGTAGCCTCTCTGTGTTTTATTCTCAGTAAAGTCTTCTTTAATTCGTCACCGGTTTTGTGATTACCGTTGTCATCTATTAAGTTATACAGTTGTTGATACTCCTGATTCGCTGCATCTAACTCAGAATACGGCATAACCGCGTCTAAGTCTGTATAAATACTATTACTATAAGTACCTATCTTATTTAACACAGCTGTTCTTTCTTGATAAGCTTCTAGGGATAATTGTCTATCTACATCTAACTTGTTGCCGTCTCTAGGATCTATTACAGTGTTATCTTGTCTCCATATCTTTTGACTTTCATAGAATTCATCTGTAAACTCTCTATGCATATAGTTTTCTTTGAACTGCCATATAGCATCTTGTGCTAACTGTATAGCAGTAGCATCTTCATTATCTCTTGCTACTTCTAAATCGTATTCTAGTTTAGATAAGTCACGTCTCCAATTCTTAAATCTATTAATTAATGTATAGACATCATATTCTTGCCACTCTCCATTCTTATCTCTAACTCCAGCTTTATCTTTAAAATATAACTGCTCTTGTAATTGTCTAGTACTATTAGGATTATAACCTATTTCTTTCAGTAAGGGGGCTATACCTTCTATAAATGCATTCTCTTGCATTTGACTTTTATTCGCAGCTTCTGCCAGACTCTTTTTCATACCCATTACAAAAGCAATTGATGGATCATTAATGTTTGTATAAGCTAGTATATTAGACGCAACAGTACCCATATCTCCACCTTCTCCTTTAAGTATAGCTTTTAATTTATCCTTAGAGATTATATTAGAACTATACTCTTGTACAGCGTTTATAATATGTTTAGCATTTTCAGGTAATCTTCCTAAAGCATTCTCTAAATCTTTATCACTGTATTTTTTTATAGACCCTTCTGTTTTAAGAATGCTATCAGTAAACTTATCTATTTCAGCCTCACTAAAGTTCTCCGCCTCTAGTGCTAATTTTAATCTAGTCCTAAGCTGACTTATTATAGAAGCATTCATTGTTTCAGAATTCTCTTTAAGATATTCTACAACACTCTCAAACTGTAACTTTCTAATCTTTTTAAGAACATCTCTAGCTAAACTGTTTACAGATTCAATTCTTTTAGCTAATTTATTTCCTGGGTCCAAACTTAATGTAGGTAATAAATTATTTTCAAAGAAATCTTTTTGTTGTGCTACAATTTCCGTGAAGTATGACAGTTTTGATAAACCTATTTCTTTAAGATGTTCATTTGTTTTCAGCATGTTAGTTAGTATGCCATCCATACTTCTCATAAATGTTTCACTATGATCAATACTTTGCAGTAAACCTGTAGCTCTTAACTTATTATTTTCAAAGTGATCATTCAAAGCATCTATTACAATCTCACCATCAATTTTTGAATCAGTTTGTGTTTGAAACTGCTGTAAGTTTCTTTTAATACCGGCTAATAATCTTTCTCCTTCTTTACCAGCTAGAGCTTTCTTTAACATAGGAGGAGCATTACGTAAGTCTTTAACTTGCTGATCAGCCAATGCAAAATAATCGTTCACTGCATCCATTAACTGTGGATTCTTTTTTAAATCAGTTAGTAGCTTATCCATATCATTACTCATAAACTCTGCAAAGTCAGATGCTTCTAGTATTTGCGTGTCTACAGTAAATGCTTTGTTAATCATTATGTCCGTGAGATCACCTATTGTCGTGTCAGTATCTAACTTGTTTAAGTTTAATTTCTTAGCAAACTTTCTCAGCACTTGTTTAATTGCATACAGAACACTTTTAATAAACCCTTTGAATTCACTATCATTAGATTTTATTCTACTAAGCTTTCTATTACCATCTAATTCTATTGCCCTAACAATAGCTTCTTCTTTAAATCTATCTGTACCGGGTTCTAACTTAGCCATGTTATCTCCTGATAATTCATTTTGCTTTATTAGATTCTCAATTATATTTTTACCGTCAACACTTTGTTCAAGTTGTGAGTACAATTTGTTAAACAAAACAGGATTTTGTAATTGAATTGCTTTTATAAATGGGTGAGCATACTCATGGAGTACCGCCTTAGAGTTGAAGTTACCTTCCACAAAGTATACAGTTTTATTATAGTAAAAGGCAGCTTGATTATTATATGGTGTAGGGCTTCCCTCTAGTATCTTTCTTGCATCATCAGCCGTTATGATCTCATTATTTATACCAAAAGCTTCAGTAAATTTATTAGCCAACTTACCTGCAATCTCTCTATCTCTTGTAGCTTCTTGAGCTTCTCTATTAATCTGATACGCTTCAGAGACATCTCTGTCCATTATGTCAATAGGATTATCTAATGTTTCTGTAGGATTTTCAAATAAGTATCTATCTGTAAACTGCTCTTCTGTAACTCCGGCTCTTTCAGCATCTTCCTTCTGTACTTCTCTAGCTTCATTCTCCTCCATTCTTTTTTCCAACTCAAAATAATATTCAATCATTCCTTTTGGAATACTGATACTTCTCATAGTACCCATATCATTATCAGTGTAGACATCTAAAACGTTATAACCTATCTTAGCATTATATTTCTGAGATTCTCTTAAAGCAATTCTATAAGGCATACCATTAGTAATAAACTCAGTATCTTTTCTTACTTTGTTTTCAATATTTTGTTCTGTCTGAATTATACAAGCCATTGTTCTCTTTTTAACTTCTTATAAATATACTCATTATCCTACACATCCGTCTTTATCAGTTCTGTTCTGTTGTCCATCATTACCAAATAAATTTAATTGATCTCCTGGCATATTTTTCTGTTTATTTAAAGCATCTATATCTCTATCATATAGACTATTAAGCATCATTTCTACTCTCTTTTGTTGTAAGTTCATTTGTTTTGATTTTTTACCATCAGGAGAAGTATAAAATCCTACACGCATTTGACCATCACGGTATATACTATTAAGTGATTTTTCTCTTCTTTTTTCTATATCAGCTATTTTAGCTTCTACATCTACTTTAGGTGCAGTAGTTTCTAAAGCAGCTATCTTTGCATCCCATTCAGCATTAATTATCTTTATTTGATTAAGTTCTTCACCTTCTAATTTATTTAATTCAGTTACATTATCTGTATTTAAATAAGCTTCAAAAACTTCAAAAACAACCGCTTTACCTGGTTCTTTACCATATTCTAAATTAAAATAAATATCTCCTAACTCTTCATTTGTTTTTGTAAACTCTCCTGCATCATCTGAAGAAGTCCATTCATTTTCACCTGTTTTAGTAAATATATAAACACCTATCCTAACTTTGTCTCCAATTTTTCCTTTATATATAGTATTTAAGATTTTGACATCTTCTGCTTTAACCTGTTTTTTAATATAGGAATCTAATTCTTCTTTTCTTCTTTCTTCTAAATCAGCTATTTGATCAGAAATAGATTTAACCTCAGCAGCCGGTTGAGTAGCTGGTTTCTTACCTACAAATTCTGCAAACCCTTCTAAGTCTTTTTGAGAACCAAGTTCATATACTTGTGACCTAGAAGCTAACGCTAGCTCTTTAACTACTAGAGTGTCTTTAAATCGGTTTTGAACAGGTGTACCATCTGGATTAAATTTTCCAGTATAATATCCGGTGTATTCATTATATCTAGCATACTCATCTTTATCTATATATTCATAAGATATTAATGCGTCTTTACCATTAGGATTATCAGCATTAGTTGATGCTTCCCTGACTGATACATCTGCTATACGAGTATCATATCCTCGGTTATGATTTTTATCAATGTCTACAACTAAAGGATCTTGTGTATTGACCAAAACATATTTAACAATTCCATCACTACCTGCGTAATTATTTGCTTTGTATTTATCTCTTGTATAATAAATACCCTTGCCTAGATTAGCGTTACCAGATCCCCCACCAACACCTTCTTGTGACTCACCTCTATACATGACATCTTTCACTGTACTTGTTGGAAATATTGTACTTAAGTATTCTTGATATTGTTCTTCTGTACCTATTGCAGATATTTCATCATTTGTTTTGTATACTTCAGACAAACCATCTCTTTCTAATACTGTAACATCTTCAAACTCTTCTACCTCTTCAAATTCTTCTATAGAATCTTTACTAAAAGGAACATCCGTAGTATAGTTTTTAAATACATTATTAGTCATGAATCTTTGATAAATAGTATTCAATGTAGCTGTATCTAAGTTTTGTAAGAATGTTTGACCCGGTTGAGCCATCATATCAACAAACTTAGATGGATCAATTACATTAGCCATACTATACTTACTAAATCCAACACCTTGCTGATAAGTGGCCATCAATGAGAACATCTTAAATAGATCTGTTATTCTTTGATTGTCTACAGGATTATCTGCTTTAGTAATATTTATATTAGCTAGCTGTTTTAAATCATTACTATAACCTTCTGCAAGTTCCCCTTCTGCAATATCTTTATCATTAAGTTCTAAGATCATTTCTTCTTGTCCCTTCTTCAATCTAGCTTTAGATAACTGTCTTGTAATTGGGAATCTATCTTTCAACGTTGGAAACTCATTAATGATATCTAATATGCTTTGAGTATAGCTATATTTAGTTAGACCCATTATGTAAGATCTATTAAATGAATTCATCAGTGCTTTCTCAGCAATAAATTCATTATACCCTTTTTCTTTACCATACTGAGTGACTAAACGTTTATAATCCTTATTCTTACTTAGATTCTCTGAAGTATATACTTCTGACTTAAGATAAGCCTCATGTATAGAATACTTAATATATGAATCAGGGGTTGTAAAAGGATTCTGTTCAGGAGAGAATGTATCAGACCAAACCTTATTCTTATAATCATTTTCTAATTGAGTTCTATTAATCAGTACTTTACCTTTACTAATAGATACTGCCGGTCCTGTCTTCATCATTCTTACAGGTAATCCTTTAAATTGTTTTGGATACTTTACAGCATTACCATTCTCAACAAAATCAGAATTAATATTATTTTGAAATATATGATTGATAATAGCATTGTTAAACATAGTACTGAATCTTTCAGAACCATCAACACCCCTACCAAACTTTTTCTGTATGTTAGCTTTATCTGCATCTAATCTATTTGAAATGAAATCAGTAACCCTTTTGTTTAACCTGATATCAAACAATGGAGTCAGAATATTATTCATTAATGTGTCTTGTCTAAACTCTGAAAGTATAGATCCAAACAATAATTTATTAACAGAAGCATCATCAAGTTTACCTTGATTCTCCATTCCTATCATTTTAGCTACACGTTGTTTTACTTGCTGTAATGTTCTTACATATTGAGTATCGGGAGTAGCTATTGTTTGTAAATAAGATAAAGCACCTACTGTATTTTCAATATCAATAAAATGATATAGTATACCTAGAGCTTCTCTGTTATTAACATCTATACTTTTATCTCTAATATTAGATTCAAGAACTTGTCTAGTTAATTCTCTCGTATCATTCTTCCATTACTCTTCTCCATTTATTTTAAGATCATTCACAGCACTCTCTGAATTTCCAAGTACTGCTCTTAATGCAGCTTTCTTTATTTGTCTTCTTGCTGATCCATCAATAGTAGCAAATGAACTGGCAAGTTTAGCCTGTTCTTTAAGATAGTCAGCTACTAGAGGTTGATTCATAAATAAGAATACCTCATCTGCAACAACACCTGCTTCAAGCAAATAATTAATTACATTAATACCTTGAGGGGTAGCTCTTAAATCAAAAGGGAATGGATTCTTTGCTCTATCTAAAATAGCATTAAGCATATGTGAGAAAGTATCACTAATCTTAGTACCATCTACACTTTGATTATGAGATAATGATATACTACCATCAGAAGCCTTATTATGTTTTAACTTGAGATAAATGTCTTTATCACCACTATATTTACCCTGCTTATAAATAGGATAAGACTTAGGCATTTTAAATCCTATTGATTTGAATATAGGATGCATTTTATTTTTAACTGCTGAAATACCTAGAGTAACACCACCGGTTAAATTTACTTCATGCTTGTGTAAGTTATAACCTACCTCTAATGCACGGGTTGGACTAATTGATTTTTTATCACCAATAATTCTTTGTCCATCATTGACATTTTTAAATCTGTCATACTCAGAACTATTTTCTTGTAAGAAGTCCACAACTCCCTCAACTAAATAAGTACTATTTGGTTTAACTAATGAAGCATAGTTATCAGGTAGAGATAATACATCAGTAATAGACTTTATAAGATTATTATGTAATGCTTTCTTTTGTTCACCAATAAGAACAGATGCTTTAACTTCTCCTCTTTCTATCTCTGAATCTAACTGTTCTTGTGTGTATTTTGTTTTTATTACAGAACCTTCAGAATCTAATGCAGGGTACATAAAGAATAGTTTATCAACGTCAAAGTCAGAACCGGCCTTAGCTACAATTTCTGTAGGAACTATAATTTTATTACCTCCTGAAGGATCTAAGAAATGCCACACTTCGGCAAACTCTACTGAGTTAGTTGCATCAGTTGGTATCCTTGGTCCTGCAATAGTAATACTTTCTCTATTTTCTTCTAACCATTTAGGATCCTTTATCATATCATTTAATCTATTGATATCACCTATCGGATCTCCATCAAGATGTTTAGCATTTAATAGATTTGCAAAGTCTCCTTGTAGTGCAATTGCCACTTTCATAGCACCGGTTCTCTTAGAATCTCTTGTATAAAAAGGTAATCCATTTGTACCTATTAGCTTTTTAATCTCAGCAGGATCTGTTATTCCTTCATATCCTGAATCCCATAGTCCATTAAACAAACTAACCGGAGCTTGTATTAAAGCTTCTCCTTTAACTTTTTGCTTAATCAATCTGTTCTGTACTATGGTAAGTATTACCTTTTCTATCTCATCAGGTCTAGGATGTAAAGATAAATCCATTACTTTACTACCATCCATAGTAGTATTAAGTAATGTTTTAAGCTGTTCAGGTAAACCTCTTTTACCCAATTCTTTTTGGGCCAATTCCATTAACTTAGTATAATTACCATTAATAGATTTATAAGTCTTAGTACCTTTATCATATTTAAATCCTATCTCTGCAAGTAACTCTTGTTTTAAAACATTAGTATAAGCATTAACTGCATTTTTATACTTTGTTATTACCGGTTGATTTTTAGGATTCCTAATATTTCCTTGGTCAAATAAACCATCTAATAATATACCTCTCTTCTGAGTAGGGAATGTTATCTTCTCTTTATATTCAGTATTAACTTTAGTTACATCCTTAAGATACTCTAAATGAATTTGATTAGGAGTAAATATAGTTTCACCTTTCTTATAAGGTTTAATTTTAGTCTGTGTGTTATCTGTATAAATATCATCAGCTACACCATCAGAAGTTAAGGAAGCTACTTTAGATCCTGTTTGAAATGTTGCATATTGAATATTCTCCTGCATCATTCTTGTATGTAGATCTTCTAGTTGAGATCCTTTTATTACATTTGGAATCAACGGCATTAGTGCAAACTTATGCATAGCTGTAGTAGCTATAGGAGCATTTGCTAATGCACCAAAGTAATGTAACTTATATATTGGAAAATATGTCTTTGCATCTGTTACAGAAATAGTTTCACCATTAAGTATCTTTTGATATAGTGCTTCTTGAGAGGGTGACCATTGATTCTGTAATTTCTTAAGCGTTCTGTAAGCATCTATAGTAATATATCCACCACCATCAGATTCTTCCATCTTCTCATATGGTTTCAGATCTTGTTCAACTAAAGTTTTTATTTGAGATTCTGAATACTTTTTTCTACTTCTATACTCTTCAGTTAAAGCATCTCTTATATCATCTATATATTCACTTCTCTTTATAGAGTCTTGAACTATAGCTGTATTCATCTTACCAGTATAAGTAAACGGCTTTATACCATTCTGCTTATTACCAATAGTAGAGGCCCATGTTTTCTTGTTCCACTCATTATTTATAAAGTTCTGAGAGTTTATATCTGTTAAGAAACCTTCACCACCAGATGTAACACCAGGAGCTCTTTTACCTAATTCTTCTTTAGCATGATTGTATTGCGCCATATCGCCATACATCAAATGAATCATTTCAAAATTATGTATCCAAGAGTTATAAGAATAAGCATCCATCAAAGATTTCTTTTCAGCAATTGCTCTATCTTCTTTAGACATACCTTCTACTTCAGGCATATTTAATTTATTTAAAAGCTTCTCATCAATGTAGTTACTTTCATTTAAGTAGTTAGTAGTATACTCTGCAGTTTTATTATTAAAGTAATTTAATATTTGACCCGTTATTTCTTTTTTTAACTCAGGCTGACTATTTAGATAAACTACTAAATCATCTGATGATGTTAGATCTAAAGCATACAGTTTTTCCTTAGTTGTATTTGTAAGTATATCATCAAATGCAGTAAAGACTTCTCCTGCTACTTTACCATTACCAACAGGTCTATTATATCCTGTAATATTTTTTAAGTTAGGGTTCTCTTTAAACTTTTGAATTCTTTCAAACTCAGCCGCTAAGTATGGTAGTATTATATTTTCAACAGCATATACAGGACCGTCACCACCAGGAATAAATCTATCTACATCTACATAGAGATTCTTATCCTTCTTAGTTTCTCCTAGTTCTGATATCAAACCACCTGTAACTTTAGCGCCAAATGAAGACTTCTTATCAGCATGTCGCATAAATTCTTGCATGCCTCCTAGCAACATAGTATGAAACTCCTGGGAAAATTTACTATACTTATCTAGATCTGTTGTTTTCTTACTTTGACCTTTACTGTCTTGGATGTTAACCCCGGAAGACATGAATAACTCTAATGAGGTACCACGTCTTTTCTAAAACTATTAGTATCTATTTGGAATAATGAATTTAAAACCTGTGATCTTCTAGTAAAAGAATTCACTTCAGGACTTAACCAGTA
>JAAHTG010000730.1_pt1 | contig 26812 bp, 37 predicted proteins | sample 6116081 | NCBI WGS metagenome assembly JAAHTG01 (sample SAMN13939989, study PRJNA603662) | sponge metagenome | isolation source: marine sponge | host: Mycale hentscheli | place: New Zealand | collected 2005 | reverse complement strand
GAACGTACAGACTCAAGACCAGTCACTGAAACCTTTGGCTTATCGTAGTGTACGCCCTCAGAGTTCAGAGTATTCATGATGTAACGCTTCTTAGCAATAAAGATTGACTTGTCTGTAATCTTCTCACGCTTCATGAACATAGCTTGACGATACGCACCCATCTTCTTGGCAAGGTCTTCATAACCAGCTTCAAGAACTGGTTCGAGTTTCATTTGGCAAACTTTGTCAAGGAACTCTACGCCTTTCTTACGATCAATGTCTACCGTACCAAAAGCATTCTCAACAATCGGAGCCATATCAACATAGATAGAGTCGGTATCAATATACACAATGTAATCTGTATCAGTTTTAAGGATACGATTTAGGTAATCGTTCACAGACTTTTGTGCATAACGAATAGATAACTGACCAGATGTCGTAATCGCCTCTGCCATGTCGTTAATATAGTACAAGAAGTACACGTTAGCAGTCGCACCATAAAGGCTGTTCATAGCAATTTTGATAGCCATTTGAGAGTTGTGTAGCTGTGTAGCCTCACGCTTCAGACGTGACTTCTCAGTCGCATCAGTCGCATCTTCTAGCTGTTGTTCTACCTTGAGCATGTTCTGTTTGATGACTTTACGGTTGTTATAGTATTCATCAATGATGCTAGGAATAACTCCTTTAAACTTGTTACTAAAACAAGCACCATTAGCACCAACAGACATAGATGTGTCGTTGTTTTGGAAACGCCCCTCAAGAACCATCTCTTGTGATACTTCTTTACGTTCATTTTCTAAGTATGTCTCAGGTGACATATTGTACTGCAACATCAAGTGTGGGTACAGGGAGTTAAGATCAAAAGATACAATCCACGGGTGCATACCAACCCTTGGGTCTTTCACATACCCACCGACAAGCTCACCTGCACGTTTACCTGCATCACCTTTAACTGGTGGAACTTTACCATCTTTCATCAGACGTCGATATAGAGTTGTTTCCCATATACCCACAGTACCGAATGCGTCTTGATAGTTTACACCACCACCATAAGCAACAGTCATCACAAGCGACAACAACCCTGTCTCATCTTCAAAACGTTGGATCAGTTCTGTATCTTTAAGGTTATAGTCGAGATATAGCTGCGGGTTCTGTTCGTACAATGCGTTTAGGTTGCCATACTCAGAGTAATCAAGTTTCTTCTCGCCAAGAACCGTGTAGGCAATATGGTCAAGTTTATAGCTTTCTTGTGTGCCATACTTGTAACCAAACTTCTTGAATGCGTCCATATAGTCAACAACAGTCATACCACTGATTTGATATGTACCTTGCATCTTGCCGAACATCTCACGCTCTTTGTGTCGTACATTGCGCCATGGGCTTAAATCCTTTACCCATTCTTCACCGAACAGTCGTTTCATACGAGTAATGATATACTGAATATCAAAGTATTCGACGTTCCAACCAGTGATGATATCGGGATAACGATTAATCCATAGCTCTTTGAAACGCTTCAACAGAGCTTCTTCACTGTCAAACTTCATGAAGTGAATGTTATCAGGGTGCAGATCAAGTAAAGTTTGGTATTTGTCGTAATCTTTTAGACCAAGCAAGTGGTAATCAGAAGACTTAGACGATTTGTAAGCGATAGATGTAATAGACTTATCAGCCTCATTTACATTTGGATAACCATTAGCGATGTCAACCTCAATATCAAAAGATACGATGTTGATCAACGATGCGTCAAAATTTATTTCATTAGGATAGTTCTCTTGGATAAACTGTGACACATAATTAGTGTTACCAGCAATCTCAAGACCATGCACATCTTTGTAGCGTTCTACAAACTCTTTAGCTTCTTTCATACTGTCGAGTTTATGTGGTACAAGTGGCTTATCAGTAGCAAGACTTCTATACTTAGTATCAGTCACATCTTTCTTGCCGTTGGTAAACAGTGTTGGTTGGAATTTAACCTTACGAGAGAACTGCTTACCATTATCATAGCCACGCCATAATATGTTGTTACCAAAGCGCTCGACTGATGTGTAAAATTTAGACATAAGAATCCTTAAATTGAGTTTCTACCATGATAACACACTATTCTGTTATGTCAAGTACCTCAACACCATTACTGATGTACGTTTCGATATAATCTGCGGTATAGCCAAGTTCTTCCAAAAACTCAAGCCTATCAAAAAAATCTTCTGATTGGGCTTGCCAGTCTTCCTCAAGCTTCTCTTTTTCTTCTTCTGTCCATCCAGAGTGGAATACGAAATAGCTATGACCAGAATATGTTGACTGGATATTGCACTCTTCGAAGTCACTATGACAAAGTTCTACTCCATCATCAATGATTTCTTGTAACATCTTTACTTCATCTTCGTTGTTGACTACAATTTCTAGTTCACCTGATTTCCATTCAGTTTGGATGTTTACGCCCTTTAAGTTATCATTCAATGGGGCAAACACTTCCACATCCACGTAGTCCCAACGCTCTTTGTTTGCTAATGAATAAGTTCTTCCAACCTCAACTTTCATTTTTATACTCCATTTCAGTTATGATATCATCACCTTCTTTGTCATTGGCAATGCTAAGTGCCAATGCTTGTATATCATCAATTAAATTCTGGCAAGCTTTTTTATCGTACTCTTTATAAGAAATCTCACTAAACTCATTACGCACCCTATGTAACAGAACAGCTTTGTCGTGCATTGCATTTATTCTTTTGATTAAGTCTTCGATTGAATGTTGCATGTTTATCTCCTAAACAATCTCGCTAAAGTTTTTAACCTTTTGGAAGGTTATGTTAGAATCAAACTTATCGCCAAACTGCAAGCCCCTGTGGCTAATCACGAATATGTTATCATCTGCATTTAAATTATGTAATTGGTCAATCAAGTTCTCAATCCCTACTGCATCTAAAGCGCCATCTAGCGTTTCATCTAACAATAGCAAGTTTGTTGACACGCTGTTACGCAACTTTGCAACAGAACGCCATGCTAACATGATTGACAATGTAATGCGTAGTTTCTCACCCTCAGAGAATGACGCATACGAAAAAGTATCACGGAACCTTGACTTGATAACCTCATTGAAGTTTTCGTCTAGTTGGAAGTCAACAAACAAGTCAAACGCACCTAGATACGTATTAATCAGTTTATTCATCACTGGGATGTACTGCTTGATGATACGTGTCTTGATGCCACCATCTTTTAGTATAGCTTGTACAACTGAAAGTGTTTCTTTGTCTTTGTGTAACGTTTCTTGATTAGACTTTGTAGTGAGAAGTGTTTCGTTTAGGTTGTTTAGCTTTGTTGTATCGATAGCTTCAACATCCTTCTCCGCTGTGTCTAATTCGTTTTTATAAGATATTAGGGCGCTCTTAGCCATCTTAATAGTAGCTCTATGATCACCAATCTTTAAGTTACCATCACGAATTTGATCTTCAAGTACAGATATAGCCTCAAGACGATCAGTATATACCTTATTCTTAACTGCTAGTTTCTCTAGCCCGCCTTCTAACTCGACAATCTTCTTATCCTTATCAACGATGATACTGGCTTTGAAGTCATGCTCAATGCCTTGCTTGCATGTAGGGCAATCATCATGATCGTGATAGAATGACAACTCTTTCTTGTGGTTCGCCATAGTAATTTCTATATTACGACGAAGTTCATCTGCCTTATAGTTCTTAGCTTTCATATCAGCTTTATCAGAAATATCATCGACAATCACTTGTATAATATCTTGGGTAGCTTCAATCTTACGTTGCGCCTCATTGATACTCTCAAGGTGACCCTTCATTTTATCTTTGATCTTATCTACTTCTTCTGTTTTGATAGCACGGATAGAAGCATTGTGATCTTTCGCTGATTGTAATTGTGTTTCAACTAGGTCTATCTTGTAAGTATTCTCGTTAATCTCAGTCTTGTTATCTGACACACGAGTTTTTAGTAATGTGTTCATTGTACTGAATACTTGAATGTCTAATAGGTCTTCAATGATCTCACGCCGTGCCTGTGCTGTAAGTTCCATAAATGGTACATATGTAGCAGAGCCAAGAACAACAATTTGGTTAAACGACTTGTAATTGAGATTAAGAATAGTTTGCTCAAGATACGCTTGTTGATCTTTACTAGCCGCCTCTTGATCTACAAGCTCACCATTTTTCCATATCTCAAACACATTAGGTTTTATACCACGAACGATCTTGTAATAGTTTTGTGCAATCTTGAAGATCACCTCAACCATAGTCTCACGTCCATTAATGCTGTTTATAAGTTGGGCTTTGTTGATCTTGCGAAAAGCCTTGCCATACAAAGCAAACACAATAGCATCCAGCAGCGTAGATTTACCACTGCCATTAGTACCACTGATAAGAGTGGTTCTACTTTTGTCTAGTTGTATCTCTGTCCAAGCATTACCAGATGACAATAGATTTTTGTATCTCACACTTTGGAATTGAATTTTCATAGACTTAATGCCTCATTATATAGTTCATCAACAATCTGTTTGATTGCATGTTTGTTAGCCGCAGTGTCCAAAGTCTCAATATAGCTGTGGAGAATATCCTTAGTATCAGCACTTTCATCAAGTATTTCTTCAACACCACTGTCTTCTAAGTTTAACGAATCTTCGATAGACTTAACATCTGATGCACCACTATCGGATAGTTTGTCAAGGAATAAATCATACACATACGGATTAGTTCTATTCTTAACTACTACTTTAATAAACGCATCTTTGATATTTGATAGGTTAAGTGCTTGAACATCTTCAACTGTCATATCAGCATCATCATACTCTATCTTATGGTATATGGGTGTTGGATTGAGTATCCAATCAAGGTTGCGTGTCTCAGTATCTAATACACGAAAACCACGTTTCCCACCATGATCACTCCACGTCATCTCATAGGGCGCACCAAGGTAATTGATGTTTCCATACTCAGACGGATGATGGAAGTGACCAGAGTAAACAGACTCAAAGTGAGAAAACGTTTCCTTGTTTAGACCATGGGAACATAGCGTTCCCTTCAACATCTCAAAACCTACGATATCAAAGTGACCCATACAAATGTGTGCATTAGATGTTTTCAAAACGTTTAAAGAGTTCTGGTTATTGTTCTTAGTTAACCAAGGAACCATGATTACCTTAGTAGAACCAAATGTCAGTTCTTTAGGTTCGTTTTCGTATACATGAAAGTTGTCATATTCTTTCAATAACAAATCCATTGAATTGATCTCATTAGTATTAGAATAATATACTGAATGGTTACCAACAATAGAATGGTATTCAATGTTACGATCTCTCAACTGATTAAAGAAAAACTTCTTAGCACGATTTAAGGTAACGTAGTTGATATACTTACGTCGATCAAAAGTATCACCCAAGTCAAGGACAGTCTTAATATTATGTTCATCAATGTACGGGAAGAATACCTCAGAGAAGAATCTCTCTTGATGGTCAAGAAATACTCTTGCATCGCCGCGTACCCCAAGGTGCATATCAGTGATGATTGCAATTTTCATTAATACTAGTCCTTCTTTTTGGTGTCTTCTTTCTTTTTCGCTTTGTCTCTTTCTATCTTGTCTTCGAAGTCTTGCACGAAGTTATTCATATAGTCTGCATTTGTATACAGATTAAGAGCCATGTCGTCGCCTTCATATGTACCACCAGTTGAAATCATTTGTTGGCTTGATTTAAACCTAATATACATCTGTTTCTTCTCTTTGGCAATACGTCTTAGAAACGCATACCAAATTATCTGTGTAAAGTACGCAAATGGATTAGATGACTTCTCTGAATTGAAGTTACCGATGTATAGTAAACAGTTCTCAATCCCATCAGAGATCATATCATCTTTATATGTGTATCCACTAAAGTTTGGTTTTGTAGATAGTCTTGTTGCTATTTGAAAAATACAAGTTCCGATATAATCTGGTACACGAGGTTTTAGGTCTTCACCTGCTTCTTCGGCATCTTTACAATCGTTCTGGTATTTGATTAAAGCTTCTAGTAAGTCTCTATTGTTTACATAATTCTTTTTAGCTCTTCTTGCCATAAATGCCTCCTTGATGATTTCTATCAGTATACCACATATAGTTAATTTTGTCAACTATACATTTTTTACTTGACAACATTCTTAACTCGTGTATAATAGCGTTATCGCTTATGATAATAATAATGATTCTTTAATGCTCTTTAAGGCTATATTTCTACAGTAAATATTTTCAGCTTAAATTGTTGCTCTCCATACATATCAATTCTTTTACGGAAATGATCCAAAGTATAATTAGTATATTGTCCAGAAGAAAGATCATCAGTAATATCATAAAGAACAGCTTTATCGGAACCATTACCTTTTCTTAAAGAACGTCCAACAGACTGTAACACTTTAATCTCTGACTTACCACCAAAAGCAAATATAACATTATCTAAACGTTTTAAGTTAACACCAGTTGAGAACGTACCAAAAGAAGCAAGTATATTATGTTTCTTCTCAGGATCATTTTCAACAAGATGTCTAATCCTTTCACGTTCTTCACCTTTAACTTTACCATGAATAAAATGTAACTCTCTACCTTCTTTCTCAAATAAAGGTTCTAACAGTTTACCATGCTTCTCAACAAGATCAAATAAGACTAAGTTGTTTTGTCCTTCTAAAGACCATAATAGGTTTCTTAAAAATATGTTTCTCTTTTCGCAGTTAACAAGAAACTCACGTTCAGCACTAAACTTCTTACTATTCTCAAGTTTATTAATAGCTTTTTTAAACCCCTTGCGTATATCAGTTGGGTGTGAAAGTACAATAGCCTTCACATCAAAGTCAGCTACAGTACCATCATCAATAAGGTCTTTAGTGGTTATGTGTTGTCTAACAGAACCAAAACAACCTTCAAGAACGAGTTGATGTGTCTTACTTTCTTCTGTCTTTAACGTACCAGTAAAACCATGTCTGTAATAACACTCAGGCAAATTACCCATAATCTTCTGTAATGATTTTGCTTGGAACAAATGTGCTTCATCTCCAAGAACAACTTTAAACTGATCAAACCATTGCTTGGGAAGTTTCGCTAATGATTGCCAAGTAGAAACAACAATAGGCTTATCAGTAGTCTTATCAACACCACCCTGTATTTTATAGATTGCTTCTGGGTCACAGCCATAGTCAACAAAGTCACCTTCCATTTGGTGAACAAGTGATATAGTAGGAACAATAATTAATGTTCTATGATTAAACTTTCTATAGTAATGCTGTTGCATCAAATAAATGATCAGAGACTTACCAGATGATGTTGGGGATAGATTTAATGAACGACTGTCTCGTAAAGCATCAACAATGTACTTATTTTGATAAGGTCTTGGCTCATACTTACAATTAACTTCTTTAGCGATTGTGTATCCATAGTCTTCAGCAATGTCTTCGCCATGTATTAAATGATCAGGCGCATCCATTTGATAACCACGATCATCACAAAATCTAATAAGTTTCTTGATCAATCCAACTAATAACACAGGACGCATTGGTGCGTATAGCCTAATATAGCCATCCCATATCTTGTTCTTATATGTAGGTGTGAATTGGTAGTTGGCAGGTCTGAAAGAAAAGAATTCAGCAATCTCTTGGCGTACACCTGGATCGGCAGTTACCTTTAGATTGATAGCATCTAATTGCTCTACTGTAATTACTTCTGCCATGATAACCCTCACATTGTTCATAGTATATGCTACTATTTATACAACATGGCTAAGGGTTAATATTCACCTGCTTGGAACTTAATTACATCTACCATTGATTTGATTATGAAGTTACGACTATGAATAGTCTTAATAATACTTTCAAGATAGTTTGCATTCTCAGTATGGAAATCAATTCGTAGACTCAGTTTAATGATGTCTTTATCTGATTGTATGTGTTTATCTAAATCAGCACGTATGACTTTTCTTTGGAAAGGTTTCCAACCACGAACTCGCAAGTCCTCTTCAGCCATTTCACCACTATAATAGTCACGTTTATCCATCTCAAGTTCTTTGTAATCACCCTTGAGTTTCTTAACACGCAATGCTTCATTGTAGTACATATTATAATACTTACTATGTAACGAGGGTATATTTCGCAATTCATTCATTAGATCGTTTTCATTGATCTTAGAATCTTTTGACCATATTTCACTAATTTCGTTTTCCAAAGTATAAACCTTTCATAGATGTACTAGAAGGATTATACCATAGCTATATTAGATTGTCAACCAATTTTTTGAAACTCAAATCTATCATATCTGAATGACATGTTAACTTCTGGATAAGTAACATCACCTGCCGTTACGTCAAGTTGGACAGAACTAAGAGACACTGGCGTACAGTTTAAAAAGGTAAATTTAAGATTGGGGTTTTTGTTGCTGTTCAGTACCGTAATACTAATGTCACTATTAAGACCCTCTGTACTATTTTCTAATGTCTTATAATCATCAAACTTTTCTGGGCTTGATAGTGCTTGCATCCAGTTGTAACATTCCATATAGTTATTCATGTTTTCATCTGCGATGAAACTAAAGTCTAAATCTTGGTATGCCAATCTGTCACCTGGAACGAACAAGTTTCCCATAGGGTTTGCAAGCTGAGGTGCTTCCAATGTAACGCCTGGTATAAATGCTCTTTGTGTAAAAAACTCGACGTTAGGCAAACGAGCCACAGATACGGTAAAACCGATAGGAGATAAGTAATTTGTATTCATTTTCAAAACTTTCCTGTTTGACAAATAGTTTTTTCTATGATACTATTTATAAATGTTACTAAATAAGGATTATTGATTAATCCTGAGAATAGCGAGGCCACATGGCAGAAGATTTTAAAATTTTAACAGCACGTCAACACGTTAGAGAACGTATTGGTATGTATATGGGTTCAAGTTCCCTTGAGGAAGTTGAGCGATTTGTTATGGGCGAGTGGAAAACTGCTAGGTACGTCCCTGCATTGTCTAAGATGGTTGATGAAATTCTCGACAACTCAATCGATGAAGCGATTCGTACTAACTTTAAACACGCCAATAAGATTGATGTATCAGTCAAGATGGATAACTCTATTACTATCTCTGACAACGGACGTGGCATTCCACATGAGGATGTGTTCGATGCAACCACCAAGAAGACTATAGCTAGGGCTACAGCCGCTTGGACTAGAGTTAATGCAGGTACGTCGTTCGATGATGAACGTGTGACTATTGGTACTAACGGTGTTGGTTCATCTGCTACTAACTTCTTGTCAACTAAGTTCGTTGGTAAAACTTGGTCTGGTGGTAAACTACTTCAAGTACAATGTACCAATGGTGCTGAAAAGATACGAGAAACCAAGAAAGATAAAACTGGCAATGGTACTGAGGTATCATTCGTACCAGACTTTAGTTTGTTTGAGGTAGACAACCTTAACGATCTCGACACACTTGCTTTACTTGAGGATCGTTTGATTTCATTACAAATGGCTTTCCCTGAGATTGCGTTTTCTTTCAATAAGAAGCGTATCAAGGTAAACAACCTAAAGAAATATTCTGATATGTTTATTCAAGAGGGTGAAGTTTCTATTATTGAAAAGAGTGACAACCTCTCTTTCTTCATTGCATCTTCTGAGGACGGTTTCAGATCAAACTCATATATCAATGGTGTGAACACACGCCAAGGCGGCACATACGTTGACTTCGTGATGAATAGTATCGTTGATGAACTTGTCGTCAAGATTAAACGCAAGCATAAGATTGAAATGGCTAAGATCACAATCAAGAGTGGTCTGTCGTTTGTGATGTTCAGTCGTAATTTTGTCAATCCAAAGTTTGATTCACAAACAAAAGAGCGTCTTACAAATCCAATGGGTAATGTCAAAGCACATTATCTTGAGTCTGGTGTTAGAGACTTTGTGTTCTATGCACAAAAGATCATGAATACACCTTCGATCATCGAACCAATTATTGAAGCGCAGTTGGCTAAGAAGTTAGCGCAAGATAAACGTGCCGCTACTCTAGCCCAAAAGAACCTACGCAAGGTAAAGGTAGCAAAGCACATTGCCGCTAACAAGCCTGATGCTACACTTAAGATCGTAGAAGGCGACTCTGCTATGGGGTTCCTACTGAAAGTCCGTGATGCGGATAAGGTGGGCGCTATGCCGCTTAGAGGGGTCATTATGAATACTTGGGATATGAAGCCAGCAGACGTTCTAAAAAATAAAGAATTGTCTGAGCTAGTCGCTGTGCTTGGTTTAAATATCAATGACCCAGATAGTGTGGATAATATGCAGTATGAGAATATCGCAACTCTAACAGATGCAGACCATGATGGTATTGGACACATTAGTCCATTACTGATTGCTTTCTTCTACAAGTTTTGGCCTAGACTATTAAAAGAGCGCAAGGTTAAGATCACTAGAACGCCAATCATGATCTCTTCTAAAGGCAAAGATGTTAAGTGGTTCTATACTTACGAAGAAGCAACAGCATTTAAAAATAATGATAGTACATGGAAACATCGTTACATCAAAGGATTGGGTTCACTCACCGAAGAAGAATATGATGTGATTATTAACAAGCCTGTTTACGATACTGTGACTGTTGATGATGTCTCTATGTTCCAGATGATGTTTGGTAAAGATTCAGCATTACGCAAACAGTTCATGTTTTCATAGGGGTTGACATCAATTGGAAAGACTGATAAGATTCAGATTGTGGTATAAGAAGCTAAGAGCGCAACCATTTGACTATAAGTGGTATAACTGCATACAGTGGGCGATACACAACAGTAAGTATTATGACAAAGATGGGAAAAATCTGAAATGAGTAAAATTGGAAACTACGTGGTAGAACTTCAAGAGCAAATGACTGAAGAAGAGGCACAAGCTCAATACGAAGAAGATTACGAACCCTACTTTGAATCAGATGAGGATGGACTATGAGTTTACTAGAATTCACAAAAGACGATAATTCCACTACGGACTATCCGATTAGTAAAGTTGCCAGAAATGAATGGCTTGACTTTGCTATGTATACTGTTGAGTCTCGTGCTATCCCTAATATGATTGATGGACTGAAACCAGTTCAGAGGTTTTATTTGTATTCATCATTGCTAAACTCAAAGCGTGACTTCAAAAAGGTATCGGCTGTTGCAGGTATCATTTCAGATTATGGATACAATCATGGTGAAACATCAGCCGCAGGTGCAGGTCAGCTTATGGCGGCATCTTGGAATAACAATGTTTGCCTTGTAGCAGGTAGGGGTTCCTTCGGTACTCGGCTTGTTGAACAAGCGGGTGCGGCACGTTATGTATATACTCGTGTACATAAAAACTTTGAGAAGTATATCAAAGACATTGAGTTGTCACCAGTACATGCTGATCCAGAACACGAACCACCATCATTCTACTTGCCTGTACTACCTTTAGTATTGGCTAATGGTGCTAAGGGTATCGCTACTGGCTTTGCTACTAGTATTTTGCCAAGAAGCACTAAGCATCTTGCTAAGGCTGTGAAGGAATACCTTGAAAAGGGTTCTATTGCACGAAAGCTTCCCATCACCTTTCCTGACTTTAGTGGTAAGGTAGAATATGATAAAGAGAATGACAAATACCAAGTTATTGGTTCTTTCGAACGTAAGAGTAAAACGGTAATGATTATTACTGAAGTTCCTTATGGATATGATCGTGAAGGTTACATCAAGGTTCTCGACGCATTAGAAGACAATAACGATATCGTGTCTTATGAAGATCAATGTGATAAGACTGGTTTTCGTTTTGAAATCAAATTAAAGTTGGCTTCTGCTAATGCTTGGACTGATGAGCGCATCATCCGTAAGTTTAAATTGAGCAAACCTTTGTCTGAGAACCTTACAGTTATTGATCAGAATGGTAAGCTACGTGAATATACAAATGCGCGTGACTTGATTAAAGACTTTGTAGATTATAGATTGACAGTCCTACAACAAAGAATTAATCTCCGAAAGGAAGAAGAAGTTGAAGAATCACGTTGGCTAAAGGTTAAGATGCAGTTCATCAAAGCCGTGCTAGATGGGACAATTCAATTCAAAAACAAAAAGAAAGATGTTGTTGCTACCCAGATACTAAAAGTTACTGATGCGTTGAAATTAGATGTTGACAAACTTCTCAGAATCAATATGCTATCACTGACGGACGAAATGGTTAAAGACCTCAAACAACAAATAGAGAGTTCTAAAGACCGATTGAAGTTCTGGAATAAAACAACGCCTAAAGCTCAATACGAGAGCGACTTATTGGAGATTTAAATGTACTACACTGCCTACGCCAAACCGAAAGCAATATCAAACAAGTTGATGGATAAAGTTGTCGTATTTGCTTGTGACTTTCTTGACCTTGATGTTGACCTAGAGATAGAGTTTGAAGGTGTAGAGAATGGTGGTTACGTTGACTTTGAAGAAGGCGAAGACATTGTTGTCGGTATTAATCCGAAGCAAACTAAGAACGAATTGATACGTACTATCTTTCATGAAATGGTTCACGTTAAGCAGTATGTTCAAGGCGACTTATCTCACACAGACTCAGACAATCTGTGGAAGGGTGAAGTTGTTGATGTTCCTTATATGGATCGTCCATGGGAAAAAGAAGCGTATGAGCAAGAAGAAGCAATGTGGCATATTTTTACAAAAGAGATTGGCGTATGATAATTGATATTGATGTGCATGAAGAGTATGATGCTTTGGTTGAAGACTTTGTTTATTACATATGTAAACACTATGGTATTCTACCACGTAGGGTTTCAATAGAAACTGCCGACCTTGTTGGCAACAGAGGATTGTGTTTTGACGACTCGGATGGTGAGTATACTATCTTGATTAAGAAAAGTGATGATATGGGTCAGATGTTTGCAACTGTTGCACATGAGATGATTCACGTTAAGCAGTATATGACACAAAGTCTTGGTAAGCTACTTGATGAAAAAATAGAACTACCATATGAGTCTCGTTGGTGGGAAGAAGAAGCTTTTAATGGTGCAGTACCTCTTGTAGAATCTTTTGCAAATAAGATAAAACTTTTTGGTTGACACCTAATAATGATTAGTGTATTATACACTTAACCCTAAGAAAAGGAAAACAAATGACCGTCGATTTAACATTCTTTGAGGTATCAGATACCCAACGAGAAGTGGCAAAATTAGGACGTCGTATGATGCAGTATTCAGAAGACTTTAAAGACTCTAATACGCCAGTAGAAATTCTCAATGCGTTTTCTCGTGTTGGTGAAAATCTTGCGGAAAATGCATCAGACAAAATGTCTTTATCTGATGTTGATAAAATGGTTGTTAAATATGCGAGGAAAGTATTATGAGTTTTGAGACATCTTATGAAGATCAAGTAACAGTCGAAATTATGGATTGGGCTTTGGATACCATGCCTGATGAAGTTATAGGAATGTCGCTAGAAGATATTACAGATAAATATTGGAAAGCACATTTAGGAGAAGTTGCAGATACAGATAATTTTTCTGTATTGCCAGATTTTGATGAAGACCTTATAACAGATTTAACAAAAACTTATGGGAAACAGCCAAATGAAATATCTTAACTCAATAGTATTGGTAGCCGCCCTGGTTACTTCAACACAAGCTATGGCAAATTCGAAACCAACTAAAATTAAAGTTTTCGATCACACTAAGACCGTAGTAGTCAACAACCCTAAAAAAGTACGTGAGTGTCGTGACGTGAAAGTTCCCGTTTATGACCAGTACCAAACCGAAGGCGATGCGGCAGGTGGCGCATTTCTAGGCATGATCCTTGGTGGATTGCTTGGTAAGGGGGTAACTGGTGACGATGGTGGTGCGGCGGCTGGGGCGGTGATCGGTGGATTAGTAGGCGCTGACAAAGGTTCTAGGCCAAAGACAGAAACAGGTATAATCGGCTATTCACTAGAAGAACGTTGTGACATTGTTACGATTAATCAAGAAACAGTTAGAGAGGTTTACAGCCACTCCACAATTCGTTTTTATTTAAATGGTGAGCGTTATGTGTTGGATTTCCAACGATGACAGAAATTATTATGTGTAATATAGCCTTTTGGATATCACTATATTCAGTGGGTTATTTCATTCAAAGCGTAATGCAGAAAGTAATAGATAACTCATGAGTAAATATAAGTTAGCCAGAAATGGCTCATTCGTAAAACACATTGTAATGATCGGTAGTAAACTTGATAACTTTAGAAAACATGAAATAGTTGATTTAGAATTTGATACGCATAAAGCGGCTGAAGAAGTCGCAACAGTTTTAAATGCAGACGTTGTTGACTTGTCGGCAAAGTTAGCGGCATAAGAATTAGTTTCCTTAGCTCAGTTGGATAGAGCAACTGCCTTCTAAGCAGTAGGTCGTAGGTTCGAATCCTACAGGGAACGCCAGAACGTGTTGGGTAGCACCAACTAGTATGGGTTAGCAATCCCCATATGGTGAGAAGTGATGTAGCAGTCACAACAAAAGGCTCGATGGAAGTATCTCGGCAGGTGCATGTCGTTAGCGAGGTAGGGGTGGAGTTATACCAAAGAATATCTAATGTTCTACGATATTTGACTTAGAAGCTCTCCTTGCGTACCGCCTTAACTTTATAGATGGATATATTAATGCCTACAATTAACAATGACAAAGACCTTACGCTAAAAGAACTAACCAAAATATTTACTGATAATAAATTAGAATATTTTGTGAAGCAAGGTGAAGGAACAGTAGTACAAATCCATTTTATAGTGAAAACAAATGAGTAAGGTTCTTGTAACAGGAGCTACTGGATATATTGGTAGCCACGTAGTCAAACTTCTCGCTGAAATGGGACACGAAGTTCATGGCATCGACATTAACTTCCACGGTGAACACAACAATGTTGAAAAGTATTGTAGCCTAAAGCTACAGGATATCACATGGGATATGAAGTATCATTCAGAATACGATGCTGTTGTTCATCTTGCTGGTAGGAGTGTAGTGCCACAAAGTCTTATTGAACCATCTGAGTATTATAGAGTTAATACGATGGGAACAAATAATTTATTTAATTACATCGATACACCCAACCTTATTTTTGCAAGTACGTCTAGTGCATTTGAAATGGCATCTCCATACGCACGATCTAAAGTAGCGGCTGAGGATATCATAAAGGAAAAATCTAATGGGCATACTATCTTTCGCTTTTTTAATGTCTCTGGTTCTGATGGTGTTCATAGGCAACTTGGCTCTGCCACTCATCTTATTCGTCGTTGTGCTATGGTTGCTGCTGGAAATCTTTCCCACATTGATATATTTGGCGTGGATTATCCTACTCGTGACGGGACTTGTGTACGCGATTATATACATGTCAGTGATCTTAGTTCTGCTATAGCAAAATCAGTTGATACTGGCGCACTAAATACAGATTATGAATGTTTAGGTGGTAATGTGGGTTATACTGTTCTTGAGGTTGTAGACGCAATGAAACGTGTGACTGGCAAGAATATCAAGACTGTAATTCAAGGAAGAAGACAAGGTGATGCAGTATCATCAGTTGTTGACAAGCTGAGTGAATGTGTTACACTTACTAAAAGTTTAGAAGATATGTGTTTAGATCAATATAAGTTGGAACTAACACTTTAATGGAACGTAGCATAATGGTAATGCATCGCTTTTTGGTAGCGCAGAGTATAGGTTCGAGTCCTATCGTTCCAGCCAAAAAAAGTATTTGACAAGCTAAACGAATCATAGTATTGATTGGTCATCAACTATGAAAGAGAGAAAAAAATGTCCTACGATTATTCAGACGATTGTATTTCAGACTTTCACAAAGAAGTGTACGGCTTTCGTCCTTCTTTTGAGTACATGCAAGAGTGGAACTCAAGTTCACCTTCTCAAAAACAAAAGGTATGGGATGAATATGCTCGTATCAACGAAATTCAGATGATCGAAGCCAAAGAAAAAGAAGAGGCTGACATCGAAAAGTTTGAAGCACGTATCCAAGATGTTATTAATATAGGTGCGGGTAATCGGAAAACAGCTTTAAAGTGGATTGCTGATAGCGAAACTTTCTATCATAGCCAAGACGTCGAACATTTTGTTTGGCAACAAGGCGTATTATTTACACCCTATGGTAGACAACTAATCAAAGAACTTGAGATGGTTGTCAAGTATAAGGATTTGTCGTGATGAAGACGTTACGAGAAGCCAAAAAAGAATGGATAGAAACCATAAAAGGTGAGGGCGGTAATTGCCCATGTTGTGAAAGGTGGGGTAAGATTTACTCTCGTTCCATAAACAACAATATGATCAAGTCCCTTATATGGCTCAATTCTGTACACACTGAGTGGGTTGATGTGCCTAACAAAGCGCCTAAATGGTTGCTAAGATCAAATCAACTGCCGACATTGCGTTGGTGGGGTCTTGTTGAAAGGGCTACAAAAACTGATATGTCAAAGAACCACTCTGGTACTTGGAAGGTTACGGAAAAGGGAACCGCATTTTTAGATTTTGGTCTTAGCGTACCCAAACTTGCATTTACCTACAATGGAGAAGTCGTAGGTTTTAGCGAAGAGAAGGTAGTAGCTACAGACTGTATGAAAGACGGTTTTGACTATACACAAGTTATGAACACAGATTATGTAGGAGAAGAAGCGTAATGGAAGTTAAAACATATACTCACAAGATTGACCTAAACACAGTACACACTTTTGGGTCTTATGGTTGTAACCTATATACACAAGAAGGCGAATTCGTAGAGGCTCGTGTGTTCCATAATATATCTGGGCAAATGTTCCATAACGAAATTCGTGAGATAGCAATGTTTGAAAATCTGCGTGTAGAAAGTTTGGCGTACTAAAACTTGACAAATAGCAATTTTTGTGGTACTATAAATTAATACTTACTAGTAATGGAATAGATATGGATAAGAATAAGACTATAGGTGAATTGTTTATACAATATCTTAGATTTGTATCTCCTGTTAATGATAAGGGTGAGAAATGAAGGTTACTATTGAACAAGATCAGATAACTTCTGATATAAGTCGTATTATGGATTATGAGTTTGATGGTACTACGACGTTTTACCCTCATGAGTTTAGTCCTATTGATCGTGAGACTACGCTTAAAGACTTTGGTATTGGTTTGATTGTGGGACCTTCTGGTTCTGGTAAGACAACTTTGCTTAAAGAGTTTGGTTCTGAGGTTGAGCCAGAATGGGATGGTAGTAAAGCTATTGCTTCTCACTTTAAAGATGTTGACGACGTACAAGATCGTTTAGGTGCTGTTGGTTTTAACAGTATCCCTTCTTGGTTGCGTCCTTATCATGTGTTGTCTAATGGAGAACAGTTTCGTGCTAGGTTGGCTCGACAGCTAGACAGTAATATTGTTGTTGATGAATTTACATCAGTTATTGACAGAGATGTTGCCAAGAGTTGTTCTAATGCAATTAGTCGTTACGTTAAAAGAAACAAATTAAAGAACATTGTATTTTCATCTTGTCATTATGACATCATTGAGTGGTTGCAACCAGATTGGGTCTTTGATACTCATACTGGTAAGCTGACCACAAGGGGGTATCAAAGGCCAGACATTGTTTTGGAAATCCTACCTTGCACCAGAGACATCTGGACGACCTTCAGCGACCACCACTATCTCGACCACCACATCCACACAGGTGCATCATGTTGGATCGCAACATGGAACGACAGACTTGTCGGATTTCTTTCTAGCCTAAGTATGCCTAGTGGTTCATTAAAGAATGCTTGGAGAGCGCACCGTCTTGTTATTCTGCCAGAGTATCAAGGATTGGGTATAGGTGCTAGATTGACTGATGCTTTGGGTGATATACACATTGCTGAAGGCAAGAGGTTCTACTTGAAAACTACTCACCCTAGACTGGGAGAGTATTGTAATCGTAGTTCTAAGTGGCGTGGTACATCTAAGAATGGTATTGCACGTCCTGACTATAAAACTAACTCTAGCACTTATGGCGGTTTCGCTGAGGGGCTACAGAAACATATGAATAGAGTATGCTACTCACATGAATACATAGGAGATAAAAATGAAGTATTATAATATTAGACCAACTATGAAAAAGTCTGTAGTTGAATTTGAAATTTATCGCAAAGGAAACAAAGAAGAAGGTTTTCAATATGCAACCAAAGAACTTGGTTGGCGTTCTGGTGACTTCACAATTTTTGTTCCAGAAACATCTGAGGAAATTGATACTTGGATTGAAAATCGTCCAGACGGTCAATGGACACGCGAAGATGTAGATGATTATATTGCCCAAGGTGGAAACCCATTTATGCCTAGTGAAGATGATGAATTTATTGAACTAGAAGAATATGAGTGGGAACTAGACAACACTTGGGATGGTTGTTGGGAAGAATGGTCTGTCCAAGGCGAAGGCATTGAAGATGAAGAGTCTCTTATTGATGATCTAACAGAAGCCTACAACGAAAATTACGATGAAGGTTTGGCTGAACTTGGTTGGGATCAAGAAGAGTTCTTTGTTGAAATCCATTGTGCAGTAGAAATTACTGAAGTTGATGACCCATATGAGATAGACGTTAAGGGGGCTTAATATCCCCTTTACATTGCTTTAAAAGCATAAATAGTAAACCAACTATGCTTTGGAGCAAAGAACTAATATGAACAAAAAATTTACAAACGCAATTAACCGTGTCGAACAATCGTGTCCACCTATTTGGATGATGCGTCAAGCTGGCAGATACCAGAGTTCTTACATGCAACTTAAAGGTACATATAACTTTATGCAAATGTGCAAACTTCCGCAAATAGCGGCTAAGGTTGCTATGTTGCCTATTGATGAATTTGATTTTGATGTTGCTATCTTGTTTAGTGACATTCTGTGGCATGTCGAAGGCTTGGGTCTTCCATTGGTTTTTGATCCTGGGCCAAAGTTTGAATTCCATCTATCTGAGGAAAATTACAGGAACCACATGTGTATTGAGACAGCGATGGAACACATCAACTTCCAAAAGGTTGCGTTGGAAACCACAAGAGATATGTTGCCCAGTAGAAAAAGTCTGATTGGGTTTATTGGCGGTCCTTGGAGTGTTCTTAACTATGCTTTAGGAGACAATAAGGTATCAGTTGAGTTCAAAACGATGTATTTGAATGATGTTATTATTCCTCTTATGGCTAGAAGTATCAGAGCGCAAAAGTTAGCAGGTGCTGAGGTAGTCATGATATTTGACAGTGGTTTACATAATATGTCTAAAATATATTATGAGAACAAATACCTTCCAATGATGGAACAGTTATCCTCAATCGGAAAGGTTGGGTATTACGCTCGTGACTTACCTACTGGTTCTTTGCCTAAAGTAAAGAAAATGGATTGGGCTGGTATTGGAATTGACTCTACTCAAGATTTGGCAAAGACCCTAAAGACCCATACTAATGGATTTGTCCAAGGTAATTTTGACGAACAGCATCTGCTGCTGGACACTAAACTCTATCATTATGAATTAGATAAATGGTTAGAAAGTTTAGATGATGTTGACACCACTGGTTGGGTATGTGGATTGGGTCATGGTATCCATAAACACACCCGAACAGATCACGTAAAACATTTCATTAGTAGTGTGAGAAATAAATTTGATGACATTTGATGATTACGCGGCTTGGTTTAAAACCTTGCAAAATAACATCTGTGATACTGTAGACGATCTTGAGTGGGACTCTTGTTACAATATGGAAGAACATCAGAGTCCAGCTAAAGAAGGTTGGACTCAGATGCACAAAACTATTAGGGGTGATGTAGTCGAAAAAGGTACTGTAAATTACAGTAAAATCAATTCTACGTTTGACCCTAAGTTTGCATCAGAAATACCTGGGACTGAAGAAAACAATGATTACCAAGCAACTGGTATTAGCGTTGTTTTGCACCCTAAAAATCCACATGTACCTGCAATGCACTTTAATACACGATACATCAAGACATCAACCAAGGAATGGTTTGGTGGTGGGATGGACATAACGCCTTGTTTGCCTTTCGACACAGAAAGCTATCATGACGTATTAAAAAAGATGTGTGATCAACACGACAAAACCTATTACCCACAATTTAAAAAGCAGTGTGATGAATATTTCTTTATTCCGCATCGTAATGAGATGCGTGGCGTTGGTGGGATATTCTTTGAGTATCACGATCCGAAGGATATGAGTTTTGATTTTATCAAAGACGTGGGCAACACATTTAATAAGTTGGTACGAGATACTTTCCATGAACTTAATGACGTTTCTTATGGTAAAGATGATAAGTTAGCACAAGAAGTTAAGCGTGGGCGTTATGTAGAATTCAATCTGTTGTACGACAGGGGAACAAGGTTTGGTTTTAAAACAGGTGGCAACATGGAAGCCATTCTTATGACACTACCCCCTACAGTGAGGTGGGAATGATAAGAGTAGGTGTAAGAGGTAGTGATTTAGCATTAGCATATGCTAAAAGAGCGTGTGATGAATTGTCCTGTGAAACTGAGATAGTTGTTATCAAAACAATGGGTGATCTTAACCCTGACGTACCAATACATGAAATGGGTGGCAAGGGTGTTTTTTGTAGCGCAATAGAAACTGCATTAATCAACAATGAGATTGATGTAGCAGTACATAGCTTAAAAGACATGCCTGGTGACATTCAACACCCTGATCTTGTTGTTGCATCTTATCTAAAGCGCAATAATCCACATGACGTATTGATAGGTAGTGTGTTTGAAGGTTGTGTAATAGGTACTAGTAGCCCAAGACGCAGAGAACAAATTCAAGAATTGTATGGTGATCTAAATGTTGAGATAAAGCATATTCGAGGAAACATAGACACACGTTTACAGAAACTCGACGATAAAGAGTACGATGCAATTATATTAGCAAAAGCTGGATTAGATGCACTTGCCATATCTAGGATATGTAAACCCTTAGACATCATACCAGCAGTTGGTCAAGGAACTACTGTATTGCAATGTAGAAAAGATGATGTTGAAACCATAGAACTTGTTTCCAAAACAAATGATGATTTGACAATGAGACAATCTTTCTTGGAGAGATCGTTGCTCAAAGGTATGATGGGTGATTGTAGTACATCAGTTGCCGCCTATGCATATGGAGATTCTCCAATTAAAATGGACGTTGTTTATTATTGACAACTTGATTTATCTGTGATATGATATTAAGATCATAAACGTAATATATGATTTGTAAGTCATAGGAAAGATTTTCATGAGCGTTACGGACTACACCGTATCACCAATAACTATACAAGAGGCTACACCATTTGTTGTTGATTGGCATTACTCTAAGAACACGAATGGATTGGCTACTCGTTTCTGTTTCGGTCTTTTCGATGGAACTGAGATGATTGGTGTTATGATATATGCGTATCTAGGCATGGCAAGTGTTTGGAAGAAGTATGGGGAAGTTGAAACAGACGTTGTTGAACTAAGACGATTGTGCTGTATTGACGATACTCCTAAGAACACAGAGAGTTACTTTATAGCTCAAACTATTAATTGGTTGAGGCAGAATACAGATTGTAAAGTTGTTGTCAGTTATGCTGACAGTATGCAAGGACATGTAGGTACTATATACTATGCATCAAACTTTTACTATTTGGGTATGACTGCTAAAGGTAGATCGATAAAAATTAAAGGTAGTGATCGTCTGTATCACGAAAAAACGATACGGACGTATTACACACCTAAAAATGGCGAGAGGCGGCTTAAACCATACGCACAAAAAATTAAAGAACAGTTAGAGAACGGCGAAGCAGAATACGTTCATAGTAAAGGCAAACACATATTCGTATATCCTTTAAATAAGAAGGAAAGACGGAAGTATAAAATGAAAGCAAAAAATGTCAAATCTTGAAATGATTAAGCGAACTAGTCGCAATGCTGAGAGTGATGAGTGCTATACACCTTCTGATCAAATTATTCCTTTGTTGGAATATCTCGACAAAGATAAAACCTATTACGAAGCAACAAGTGGCATTTCTTCAAACATATTAGAAGGAATGCATAAACACGGATATAATATGGTTGGTAGTGAAGGCAAAGACTTCTTTGACTGTACCTCTGATGATGTTTATGATGGTGTTATAACTAATCCACCATACAGTCTTAAAGACAAGTTCATTGAACACTGTTATTCTCTAAAGAAGCCATTTGCTTTGTTTTTGCCTGTCGCATCGTTTCAAGGTGGTAAACGTGGTCAGATGTTTATGGACTACGGAATGTCTACACTGGTGTATAATAACAGAGTAGATTTTACTGGTGGTGGCGCACCACACTTTGGTAATGCTTGGTTTATGTGGGGCATCTTACCACCAAACACAATCTATTGGGTTAATAATCCAAAGAAAGAATCAAAAAGAAATACTTGACATTAAACGAATCTTGGTATAACATTGATTCTATATATTAAACAAGGAGAAAAATATGAACGAATGGATAACAGATTGTTGGAATGTCGTGATGGATCATGAGAAAAATCCACTAAGTAACATTCCCGACTTTAGTACACGGCATATGATTATGCAAGTATTGGCATGGATGTGGTGTATTGTATTCGCTATTATTGTAGGTAGTATGTGGGCAGGTGTCATCAGTATGCTACTACACGCATTACTATTAGGTGCTATCGCAGTTACAGTGGCAACATTTGAAACGGCAAAGCGCAAGCCAAATGTATTTGGTGCATACAGTGGTCGTGGTGATGGTGGCGAACATGAGTAAATTTGAAGTACACAAACCACATAAAATGATGGATTGGCTAGAAGGCGAAATGACTGATTGGGCTATCGGATTGGTTACAGAACACTTTGGTGTTGAAGAAGTCGATCTATTGGCGCGTGAGCAACTTGATGAAGTAGTCACTGAATATGAGCGTCTATCCGAAATGGGTGGGTACGATTGGTTAGCAATCGGTATGCGAAACGCCATTGGTATTTGGGAGAATGAGAACGACGATTACGTTCTTTAAACAGCAAAACTTTCACCGCAACCGCATGAAGCTGTTGCGTTGGGATTGACTACTTTGAGGTAACTTCCTCCCAGTTCTTCAATGTAGTCAATTGTACATCCAAAGATGAACATCTCTGCCATGGGATCAAGCCACAGATTTTCAACAGTGGGTTCCTTATCGGTAACACCCCACTCATATTGAAAACCAGAACAACCACCACCTTTTACATTGAGTGATACGTTTGGTTTGCCTACAGTTTTTAAATAACTTTTAGCTCTATCTGTGACTTGAATTTTCATTTATTCAGATTTCAAGATTGTCCATGCACCGTAAGCAATCATGCCATACGCTACTAAATTCATTGGTGCTAACACCATTGCGATACCTGTGCCAATTAGCACGGCTCCATCTAATGATGTACGCTCAGTACATCTACTTTTAATCCAGTTCATAGTTTTTCTCCTAGTTTTGTTTGGTTAACATAATGTTAATCAATTGCCACTATATTCGGCGGTAAACCTTCTTTTTTAGATAGGGTAACTGCCTTTGCGCTATAACGTGGCTGTCCGTCAACTTTATTGACGAAGCACTTGTATTTATAAGGATTGTACGTTACCGATGTCCCATTTTTAATGGTTTCTGTCGTTTCAACTAATGTGCCACGCACAAAAGCATGTACATTCTTTACACCTTCACGCAAAACTTTATCACGACCTGCTTTTTGAACTGCAAATGTTACGTCTTCAAGTTGTACGTCATAGCTATGAGAAATAACTTTTCCCTTATGACGTACACTGAATAGATGTTTATGTAGGTTGTAGTAGACTTCTACTCGCATTGAATCATCCTTTATTTGTTATCAAAACACTTTAATCGATAAACAAACTAATGTCAAGACACCAAAAACAACCATCTCCCATTATATAAGCTAGGGAGCGGCTGTTTTTGGTGTTTATTCCCTTTAATGTCAATACACCAAAATCGACCATCTCCTATTATATAATCGAAGGGGCGGGTTATTTTGGTGTCTATTTCTTTTTGCCACCTAGCTTCTTTGGCTCTACTGCCTCTAGTCGCCTTTCGAGTTCGTCTATCTTAGCTGTTATCTTTGGATACTTCTTACGCCAAGCATCTTCTGGTTGCTCTAACCAAGTCCAACCATAACGTTCTACAAGAAAATCAATTGCGTTATCTATCTTTGCATAACCCCAAAGACCGATACGTGTTGTACTTATGTATGCAACAAAGACTGCACCTAATACTGAACCACCTAATGCTGTATATATCCACAAACGATCACTCGCCATCTGTTGTATCATATCAAGCATCATCGTTCTCCTTGGTGTACTTGCAGTAATGGTTCATGCCATGGTCATACGCACCGTCGAAAGGCATACCCTTTTTCAAGGCTCTCCAACGTCCACGCCATTTATCTTTTACTCGTTGCCACTTGGTAAAATTTCTGATGTTACCGTAGTAGTTGATATATCGTGGAGACGCATTGTGTCTGTATCCCAATAAAGCAAAAGGTACACAAGTAACCATGTCGTTGTTATTAACATGGCGATAATGAGGCGTTGTAATAGAATTAACAAATTTCCTAGTCCCTGTTCTTGGTGATCCATACGTAAAGAGGGCATCTACTTTTCCCTGTAGTCTGCTACATGCGATTGTTGCCATAGCACCACCTAACGAGTGACCACAAATGAATAACTTTTTATCTTTAATCTTAGAGGAATTGGTGAAAGCAGAAACTTGATCCCATACTTTGTTTACTTCCTCTTGGAAACCATTATGTACAAGTCCAGAACCATTTTGCGCTCTGTCTGGTAAAGCGTTTAGGTCTGCTTTGATATCAGAGAACTCTCCTGGTTCTGTTCCCCGAAAGCACAAGACATTCTCTTCTTTATTTCCTATGATGTGCAATTGAGCGCCATCATTTTCGATAAACTGATGTCTAGTATAACCTAGTCTTTTATATTCTTTCTTAGCTTCTTTTCCGTCCAAATAAGCGATTTGGGCGCATTCAGCCATTACTGCACATTTATTTATGAACATTTTTTTAATCCTATTTAGTTTCTGAGTTCACCAATGTCATTCCAAAACTCTTTTTTCTTTTTTCCGTGTATTATTAAATGTAATCTGTCTTCATTAGATTTGTTTTCGACCCAATGAGAATAATGTACATTCAAAACAAATGCCGCACCTGGGTGGTATGGTACTTCTTCTCCATTTAGCATGAACTTACTTCCCTTTGGATATGTTATTGACATATTAAGGGTATCAAGCCAATTATGTTCTGGGACATCTCTGTGTTCAGTTATATAACCATTAGGTTTTATAACTAAAAATCTAACATCATCTAGTCTATCATATGGTAATGACTTGACGAACTCCACAGTTTTAGTACATTTTAATCCTACCTCTGTAATGTTGTCCTTAATGAACAAAGATGCCGCAAACCAGTCTTTATGACCATCTTGTGGTCTATTGATAACTAGTTCTTTTTTTACTGATAGATATTCTTGTTCTATATCAGAGCAAGGTATATCGAAATTCATTTTTACCCATTGGGCATCACTACTTCTGTACATAATATAAACCTATTTAGTTGTTGCTCTAAAAATACCATCCCAATGTGGTGGTAAATCTTGAGTTGCCATGTATCTACAACGTTCAATCCAAATATCATAATATGCATCCATCTTGCCATTAAAACATCCCTTTAGTTGTTCACAAATAGTTATAGCTTCACGAAACTTTTGTTCTTTATAACATTTGTGCATGAAGTTGTGACTTAGTTGGTTTGCACTATTGAATGCCTTGTCTGACCCACTCAAGTCTAACGCTGTGTATATATCTAACCCAACTGTCTTTCCTTTTACTGCAAGACAATCAAGTTGAAGGTAGAAGAAATCTTTGTTAGTGACTTGGTATGTTGAAGGTCCGATAATCAATACAACACCATATCCTTTACAGGCACTTTCTAATCTAGCGGCTGTAGATACCGCATCTCCTAGAATATCGTAACTATGTCTCGCAGTTGAACCCATCTCGCCAATGTAACCAAGTCCTGTATTAATACCTGCACCCATAGCAACAGGTGGTTTGCCAGCAGCGACAAGTTTAGCGCTAAATTCATCTACCGCCCTCAACATACGGAAACATGTTTTGACGCCATTTTTAGGATGTTCTGGGTCATTGATAGGTGCGTTATGAATATGCATAGAGGCGTCACCAATGTATTTGATGATCATTCCATTTGCATCTAAGACTGGCTTAGTGATTGCATCCATGTATCCGTTCATTACATCTGTAAGACCTTTTACGTCGTCACCAAAGCTTTCGCCTAATGGGGTGAAACCACGTAGGTCACTGAATACGATGGACACTTCTTTCTTAACACCTTCTTTAATAAGAGAAGGATTTTCTTGTAACAGGCGTACTACTTCTGGGGAAGCGTAACCTGCGAATTGTTTTTTGATTGCTTGCTTCTGTAGAAACTCATCTACAAACCTGAGTACATACTGTACAAGACCAATGAGCAAGAGCATAGCAGAAATGGTAACACCATCAATAAGAATATTCGAAGTAGTAAAGACATAAATGGAACCCCCTATAAGTCCAGTGATTGTCATGACAAAAACACCAAGACCTATAAAAGTCCAATATGATAATAAAATTATGATAAGCCCACCTACAACTAATGCGGCTAACTCGCCCCATGCTTTCGCATCTGCATCTCGTGTGATGTTGCTTTCGTTAAATACAGTACCAAGCATTGCGGCTTGTATTTCGTGTGGGAATACAGAACCCATCGCTGTGGCGACTGGTTCTGTGATGCCTGAGGCAGTAGTACCTACGAAA